>Ga0172380_10000429_pt1 | contig 83764 bp, 88 predicted proteins | sample Leawe162metaG_FD_119747 | JGI IMG/M metagenome (GOLD analysis project Ga0172380, IMG submission 119747) | Leachate microbial communities from a municipal landfill in Southern Ontario, Canada - Leachate well 162 metaG | ecosystem: Engineered > Solid waste > Landfill > Unclassified | place... | reverse complement strand
AACCCTCCAGACCGGTTCAGATGAAATCCTCCAATTCGGGGCTGAGATTGGAAGCAACAAATTCCAACCGAGCGGCACCTATGCCACGAGCGTGGTGCTGACGGCGACGACGTTGTAGGGAAATGAGGATAAATTGGAATTTCAGAAGCGGATTTCTAAAAAAAAAGAAACCCGTTTTTGTTTACAGAAGGGTCTGTTTATAATATTATAATAATATGGTTAAAAAGAAACTGAGGGTTATCGTGGGTATGTCTTCAGGCGTGGATTCGTCGGTGGCAGCCGCATTATTGAAACAACAAGGCTACGATGTCGTGGGCGTTTTTATGCATTTTTGGAAAGAACCGGCTACGGACAGCCTGGTGGAAAACAAATGCTGTTCTTTGGAATCCCAAGAAGACGCGCGCAAGGTATGCCAGATTTTGGGTATTCCGCTCTATACTGCCAATGCCGCTAAGGAATTCAAGAGGGAAGTGGTAGATTATTTCTTGTCCGAATATGCCTCCGGGCGGACGCCTAACCCGTGCGTGGCTTGCAATGAGCACATCAAATTCAACGTACTGATGAAAAAAATGCTGGAGATGGATGGGGACTATATCGCTTCCGGGCATTATGCCCAGAAACGGCAAGCCCGAAATAAATCCGAAGCGCGAAATAAAAAATCTGAAATTGCGTATCATCTGTTTCAAGGCAAAGATGATGGGAAGGACCAGTCATATTTTTTGTATAATTTCAATCAGAAACAATTAGCAAAAATATTATTTCCCGTCGGGGGATATGAAAAATCAGAAATCAGGAAAATCGCGGAAAAATTAGGTTTGCCGGTTTTCAATAAGGACGATTCGCAAGGATTGTGTTTTACGCCGGAAAAATATCCGGAAAACTTTTTGCGCCGCAATTTGGAATTGAAAAAAGGCAAGATCGTCAATACGGCCGGGAAGGCCGTAGGCGAGCATGACGGCTTGCCGCTTTACACGATCGGCCAGCGTCGAGGTATCAATATCGGCGGCGACGGTCCGTACTACGTGGTGGATAAGGAGCTGCGAAAAAATATATTGGTCGTGACTAATGACGAGAAGGATCCAGCGTTGGTTTGCGGGGGAATGGAAGTGGAGCGGGTCAATTGGATAGCGGAAGAGCCGGAATTGCCTTTCGAGGTCTTGGTTAAGAACCGGTATCGCAATCAGGCGGTTCCGGCTGTCATAGAGTCAGTTAAGGAAGATATTTATAAAGTAAGATTCATCGAGCCTCAGCGGGCTATCTCGCCCGGCCAGTCGGCGGTTTTTTATACCGGTGAAGGGGAGATGCTCGGTGGCGGAAGGATCGTCTGTCGGTAGTGGAGAATAATTTCAATAAAAAGCAGGACCTATGTGCCGTCAATCGCGCGGGTCCCGGGAATAGGAAATGGAATTGCTGTCAATCATCCTGATAATCGGAGGACTCAGTTTATTTGAAATAATAAGCAGTATTGATAATGCCATAGTCAATGCGGAAGTCCTGTCTTCGATGGGTCAAAGGGCGCGAAGGTGGTTTTTGACTTGGGGGCTCCTATTCGCGGTTTTCATCGTGCGCGGGCTTCTGCCGTGGTTTATCGTTTGGGCGGTCAATCCCGCACTCGGATTTATGGGTTCGTTGACGGCCACTTTCAGCAATGATCCGCGTGTGGCCGAATCAATCGAGGCTTCCACCCCGATTCTGATGGCCGGCGGCGGGATTTTCCTGGTCTTTTTGTTTTTCCATTGGCTTTTCATTGAACCGAAAAATTACGGTCTTAGGGGGGAACGGTTTTTCCACTCGCAGGGCATCTGGTTTTATGCGGTTATTTCCGTATTATTGGCAGTCATCGTGTGGTTCGCTTTAAAGATCAATCCGACAATGGCCTTCGGGGCTGTCGTAGGTTCAACTGCTTTTTTCATTACGCACGGCTTCAAACAAAACGCGGAGGAAAGTGAAAAGAGATTGGTCAAAAATAGCGGAGGAATTTCCGATTTGAGCAAGATTTTTTATCTGGAGGTGATCGATATGACTTTTTCCATCGATGGTGTGCTGGGAGCGTTCGCTTTCACTTTGTCCGTGCCATTGATAATTCTCGGCAACGGCTTGGGAGCGATCGTGCTCAGGCAATTTACTATCGGCAATATCGATAGGATTAAGAAATATGCTTATCTTAAAAATGGCGCGATGTATTCCATCCTGTTTTTGGGCCTGATAATGCTGGCTGACAGTTTCGCGATGGATGTGCCGAGCTGGCTGTCCCCAGCCGTGACATTTTTGATAGTCGGCTACTTTTTTTATAAATCGAAAGTGGAAATGAATAGGAATAACCAGGAACTTATCAAATAAAAATTAAACATCAAAAATTATGGATAACTCCAAACAAAAGGATCTGGATGCTAAAGAAAAACGCAGGAAAATGAACGACTTGCAGCGCGAAATGATGATGTTGGAATCCGATTTGAAAAAAACCCTCAAAGAAAAAACGCTTATCGAAGCTGAAGAGCGGAAGATAAAGAAAGAAGCCGATTACTTGAAAATCATGTTGCAGAAGAGCCAGGGACGGCTGCAAACCGTTGAGCGGGATATCGTCATCAGGCAGGCGGAAATAAGCCGTTTGAAAAAGCAAATCAATTCATTATAATAACTTAATGCGGATCCCGGCAGGATTCCGCTGGTTGCCGGTCGGCGGCCAAGCGGATCTGATCGGACAAAACATATGTTATCAAGACTATCAGGCGCGGTGGATGGAATCGCCGGCCAGGAAGAACTTAAGGTTGAAAAATGGAATATGGAAAAGATCAAAAGGATCGAAAAGCATCTGGACGCGGATGGGGATGTTGAAACGGCGATGGCCGAATTGGAAAAAGTCCTTGGATATAAATGGGAAAAATATTATGGACAAATCCGGCATGGACTGGAAAGCCATAAATAAAAAATATATGACAGCGCAAGAATTACGGGAAAAATATTTGAAGTTTTTTGAGTCCAAAGGCCACGCGGTCATCCCTTCGGCGTCTTTGGTGCCGCGGGAGACCGATACCTCGACGCTTTTTACGACCGCTGGGATGCATCCCTTGGTGCCCTATCTTTTGGGCGAGGAGCATCCGGGGGGCCGGCGCGTCACTAGCGTGCAAAAATGCGTCCGCACGGGCGACATCGATGATGTCGGCGATAATCGCCATCTCACTTTTTTCGAAATGATGGGGAACTGGAGCTTCGGGGATTATTTCAAAAAAGAAGCCATCGAATGGAGTTTTGAATTTTTGACCGGCCAGGAATGGCTGGGGCTTGATCCGAAGCGGCTCTATGTCACGACTTTCAAAGGCGAGAACGGCATTCCGCGCGACGAGACCGCGATCGAAGTCTGGAAGGAAGTTTTCAAAAAGGCCGGGATGGAAGTGGCTGTGGCAGGCGAGGATGAAACCATCAAAGATAATGTGCGCATCATCCCGCTCGGCACGGATGATAATTTTTGGATCGCCGGGGCGACCGGACCGTGTGGCGGGGACACGGAAATGTTCTATGATACCCGTCCCGAGGACGGTCCGATGGATGGCCAGAAATTTGGCGATCTCGTCAATTCATTCCGTTTGATTGAGATTTGGAACGACGTGTTTATGGAATTCAATAAGACGGCGGACGGCAAATATGAAAAACTAGCTAAGCCGAATGTGGACACTGGCATGGGCGTGGAAAGGACGCTGGCGGTTTTGAACAGTAAGGAGAACGTTTTTGAGACAGAAATTTTCAAAGACATATTCCATAAAATCTCGTTGTTGATGCCGCAGAAAATGGAGCCGAACATTCCTTTTTCGGAGGAGATAAGGCCGCACCAGCAATGGTATGCCGATTTAGGCGAAGAAAAAAAACATTCAGCCAGGATAGTCGCTGACCATATCCGTGCGAGCGTTTTTATAATTTCTGACGGGGTTGAACCGAGCAATGTCGGGCGCGGTTATGTTTTGCGCCGCTTAGTTCGCCGTATGATACGGCATGGAAAATTACTCGGTATCAACGCGAATTTTACGAAAAATTTGGCATATGCCGTAGTGGAGGAATTCGAAGGGTTTTATCCTGAATTGAAAAATAATGAAAGCAGGATTGTTGAGGAATTGGAGAAAGAGGAAAATAAATTCAGGCAGACTTTGGAAAAAGGATTGAAAGAATTCAATAAACTTTTTGCGGTTACGGCGGCTGAAGCTTTCAATCTGTATCAATCATATGGTTTTCCATTGGAGATGACCGAAGAATTGGCCAAGGAAAAAGGCATAGCGGTTGATAAAAAAGAATTTGAAGCGGAGTTCAAAAAACACCAAGACCTTTCCCGTACCGCTTCGGCCGGCGCGTTCAAGGGCGGCTTGCAAGGTGCGGGTGAAATGGAAACCAAATATCACACAGCGACCCATTTATTATTAGCGGCGTTGCGGGAAATTCTGGGGCCGGAAACCTATCAGAAAGGCAGTAATATTACGGCGGAAAGGTTGCGTTTCGATTTCAATTATCCGGAAAAAGTTTCTCCGGAAAAATTGAAGGAGGTGGAAGACTTGGTCAATCAAAAAATCCAAGCGGGGATTCCGGTGGAAATGACGGAAATGTCCAAAGATGAGGCTTTGAAAATTGCCAAGGTTTCTTTTGATCCAGTCAAATATGGCGACATCGTGAAAGTCTACAAAATCGGCGATTTCAGTATCGAGCTGTGCGGCGGTCCGCATGTGCGGAATTTGTCCGAGCTCGGCCGTTTCAAGATCAAAAAAGAAGAGGCGTCGAGCGCCGGCGTGCGCAGGATTAAGGCGATATTGGAATAAAGGTTATTCGGAAAAAATTAAAAATGCTTGGAACGATTTTCCGTTCCAAGCATTTTTTGTATCCGTATCCGGGGTGTTTACGTGACCAACACCCCATGGATTTCCTCGACACTGGAAGCTTTTTTCCTCCCGAGGAAAATCGCTCCCGACAGGAAATAATGGATATTCCTGTGGATGATTTCCTGCCGGAGAAAAGCCACTTTTATTTCAATGACGTCATCCGGCCTTATGGGACGTCTCAATCTCATACCGTCAAATCCGGTCAAGGTCGGATAACCCTTTTGTGCGGGAAACATCAATCCGCACAGAACGGCGCCGACCAAACAGATTAATTCCAGTTGCCAATGCCCTGGCAGGACCGGATTTCCGGGGAAGTGGCCTATAAAATAAGGGTCATTCTTCCCGAATTTTTTGGTGGCTGTCAGTCGATCCCTAATTTCGAGATCGTAAATGGCGTTGTCTATGGCTAGTGCCAAGTCGCGGTGCGGCAAGTAATATTTCAGCCGCTCCTCGTCCAGCCATATGCGGCTGCTTTCTTTTTCCATATTGTCTACTCCTCTTGTTTTTGGTTTGTGATGGGGTGGTCCCCGTTTATTTTTAAAGAATAGTAAATTATAGCAACTCCGTTCCGTTTGTCAAACACCCCCTTTTGTTTTATAATTAGACTATCCAAATAAAAATAAAAAAACAGATTTTATCAAATGGGAATTTTTTCTAAAATTTTAGGTTCGCGCGGAGTGACGACGGACTTCATATTGTCTTTAGATATCGGGACCGAAGTGGTGAAAGCTTTAGTATTTAAGATCGATCCGGAAACTGGCAATGGCGTGGTGGCTGGCGTCGGGCGCGCCCGGCAAAGGTTGGGCGATATGCAAAGCGGGGCGGTTTCGGATATCGCGGGAGTGATTGAAAATTCCAAGAAGGCTATCGGCTTGGCTAAACAGATGGCGGGCACCAAAAAGGTCGAGAAGGCCATAATGGGTATTGCCGGAGAGCTGGTGAAAGGCACGACTACGACGGTGCATTACGAAAGGATTAAGCCGGAAATCAGGATTGATCTGCCAGAATTGAAAAATATTATCCAGAAAGTCCAATGGAAAGCTTTTGATCGTATCAGGCAACAATTGGCTTGGGAAACCGGGCACAGTGAAATTGAAGTGAAGCTCATAAACGCGGCGATCGTGGACGTGCGCATCGACGGCTATCGAGTGACCAATCCGGTCGGATTCCAAGGGCGGGACGTTTCCATTTCGGTTTTCAATGCCTACGCGCCGATGGTGCATCTGGGGGCGTTGCAGGCCATCGCGGAAGAACTTAGGTTGGACCTGCTGAGTATCGCAGCGGAGCCGTACGCGGTAGCGCGTTCGATGGGAATCGAGGATGTGTTGGATTTCAATGCCATATTCATCGATATCGGCGGCGGCACGACCGATATCGCGGTCGTGCGCAACGGCGGGTTGGAAGGCACGAAGATGTTCGCCTTGGGCGGCCGCGCTTTTACGAAAAGATTGGGCCAGGAGTTGGGAATCACTTTCGAGGAAGCTGAAATTTTGAAAATAAAATACGCCGAGGGGCGGCTTGGCAAGGATGTGTCTCAAAAAGTTGAAAAGATGTTGGAGGATGATTGCAGCGTCTGGTTGTCGGGAGTCGAATTGTCGCTGGCGGAATTCGCCGAATCGGACACCTTGCCATCCAAGTTTTTCCTATGCGGCGGCGGCTCCGGTTTGCCGGGAATCAAGAGGGCTCTGCTTAATTCCAAGTGGACAAAAAATTTGCCGTTTGCTAAGATGCCACAAGTCAGCTTTTTGCAGCCGAAGGATGTGGTCAATATAACGGACGCGACAGGCGAGCTGAGGGATCCGCAGGATATAACGCCGATGGGATTGGCCAATTTGGCGCTGGATCTGGCAGGTGAAGAAAAGGTGATGGCAGGAATATTGCGCCGGGCAGTCAAGATGATACAGAAATAGAATTTTAAATTTTAAGTTGTAAATTTTAATCAGGTGCATCAGACATTCTATATCGATATAGACGAAGAAATAACCTCCATAGTGGACCGGCTGAGGAAGGCCAAAGCCAAAGAGGTCGTTGTTGTCGTGCCAAAAAGAGCGATTCTTATCCAAAGCATCATAAATTTAAAATTACTTAAAAAAGAGGCTGATAGTATTCGGAAGGATCTTATTATCGTGACGCAGGATAAATTTGGCAAGATGCTGATTGAAAAGGCTGGGATAGCGGTCGAGCAGAAGCTGGATGATATTGAAGGCCAAGAGATAGTCGAAGTGGAAGAGGAGCTGGAGGATGGATTCAAGATCGATCTCAACGCGGGCCAAGCGGATGCCGGTGATGCGGGAAAGAGGAAACGGATAGATAAGATCGGTTCGGATGGCTACTACCAAGCCGAGGAAATCAGCGATGTGCTGGGTAGGGAAGCTTATCTGGTTGGGGAAAATCCGGTACGGACGGAAGATGAAAATGGCGAGCGGATCACGAATAAGGAGCTGGTGGTTGATATGGGGGATGACTTGAAAAAACAACAGCCATCCTTTCAAAAAAACACAGCCAAGCGAGGGGGATACGCGCCGATGGATATGATCCGGAATGTTGAAATTATCGAAGAAAGCGAGGCGGCAGATGATGATTTCATACGACCGGTAAAAAAATCCGCAGTCAAAAATCCGCAAAATCCATTTAAGCGGGAAGGAATGCCTGAATTTATTGAAAATCCGCTGCCGGATGAATCAAGAATGAAAAAAGCCGACAGTTTTTTTGAGCGTCAGAAGATGGGTAACCAGGACGAGTATAAAAGCATAAACGTAAGCACGGGCGTCTGGAAATATTTTTTCGCGGTCGTCCTTATCGTTGCGATCATAATTTCTGGCGCGGCTGCATATGTTTTTTTGCCTAAGGCATCGATATTGATTTTTACAAAAAACAAGACCCAGACGATTGATTCGCAGATAGATGGCAATATAACCGCGGGCGCGGTCGATTTGGAAAAGGAGATTATCCCGGCGAAGGTGGTTGCGGTTTCCAGCGATATTTCCCGGGAGTATGATACGAGCGGCACGAAAAATTCATCCAGCCAGAAAGCGCGCGGTACGATTACGATTTATAATGAGTTCAGTTCCAGTCCGCAACCGTTGGTGGCTACTACGAGATTTGAAAGTACCGATAAGAAAATATTCAGATTGGTCAGCGGGGTTACGGTGCCAGGGATGGAAAAAGTAGGAACGGAAACCAAGCCAGGTGCCATTGAGGCTGAGGTTATCGCGGATGAGTCGGGCGACGGATATAATATCGGGGCGACCTCTTTTTCAATTCCCGGTTTCCAGAGCAGTGGTAATGAGAAATATACTAAAATCTATGCCAAGTCATTCAAGGCGATGACCGGTGGCGGACAAGGCAATCAGACCGTAAAAGCTATTACGGATGCCGATATCAATTCGGCAAAAACCAAGGTTGCCCAGGAATTGCGTCCGTTGATGGATCAGAAATTGAAGGAAGCGGCTGGTGACGGATATATTTTATTGGATGATGCCGTGAGTATCGATGAATCGTCATATATGCTTTCCAAATCACCAGGGGATATCGCGGACAGTTTTTCGATAACGGTCAAGATGAAAGCGAGCGCGATAGTTTTTAAGGAGAAAGACATCAAAAGCATAATCGCCGGTTTGCTGGCAAAGAAGGGCGAGGAAGATATGGCTGTGGCGGAAGACTCTATTGATTTGGAATTTGGAAAAGCTGATGCGAATATCAAAGACGGTACGATAATTATCCGGGTCCACGGCAAAGGTAATATCGTGCCGGATATTGATTTGGTGAAATTGAAACAGGATGTCCTAGGGAAAAGCGAGGATGAATTGAGGCCTTATTTAAGCGCATATTCCGATATTGAAAGGGTAGAAGTCAGCTATTGGCCGTCTTTCATATCCGGCAAAATCCCCAGTTATGAACGGCAGGTCGATATATCGCTTGACAAGAATTGAATATCTCGTTAATATAGTTTAAGACACCGGAAAAAACGTAAATAAGTTTAAAATAGAGGGAAGAAAAAGAGCATGAACTAGGATTGATTTTTATTCCTGAGACAATTTTTTTTGTCGCAGGGAAATCTCCGTCTATTTTTTTTGTTTGTGTTTCCAGCTTGCCGACAAGCGGCAAATATTATAAGATATGTCAAATAATAAAGAGTTAGTTAAATTAGAGGGTGTCGTCGAGGAAACCCTGCCCAGCACGACATTCAAAGTCAAATTGGATAATGGGCATGTCGTATTGGCGCATATTTCAGGCAGGATGCGGGTGAATTACATCCGTCTGCTTCCAGGAGACAGGGTCCTTATCGAGATGAGCCCATATGATTTAACTAAAGGTAGGATAACTCAACGATTAAAATAATATGAAAGTACGAGCATCAGTTAAAAAAATTTGTGATAAATGCAAATTTGTCAAAAGGAAGGGAGTCCTTTTCGTTATTTGCATCACCCCTAAGCACAAACAAAGGCAAGGTTAGGCGATGTTGATTGCGGATCAAGCCTGGATTTTTCATGGCTGGCCTGCCTAAGCGGGCAAAGGTCGCGCATTATCCAGATGGATATATTGGAGATAGTCGGTGTTAATTAGCGTAAATTAGAGTCTTATAACATTATGTTAAGAATTTCCGGAGTAAATATACCCGATGAAAAGAGGATTGAAATTTCCCTGACCTATATTTATGGGATAGGGCCCAGTTTGGCGGCTAAAATTTTGGAAACGCTTGAAATATCCAAGCAAGTAAGGACGAAAGATTTATCAGAGGCGGATGGCAATAGGATCCGGGATTATGTTGAAAAAACGGTCCGGGTCGAAGGTGAATTGAAGCATGAAGTCAGGACTAATATCAAGCGGCTGAAGGAAGTCGGATGTTATCGCGGAATCAGGCATCAGCGAGGTTTGCCGGTTCGCGGACAAAGGACCAAGACGAATAATCGGACTGTGCGTGGCAACGTGCGAAGGACAATGGGCAGCGGTAGGGTCAAAACTGAAAAGACTTAGAGCCTAAAGGATGCTGACGGTCGCGCATAATGATGCGAAATAAAAAACCGTATAAGCTTTTTTAAACATTAGGGTTAATTTGAATATTATGACCGAAGAAAAAGTTACAATTGAAGAAAAGGCGATTGAGCCAGTGGCGGCTTCAGCCGGGATAAAGGCCGAAGACGCTTCTGATGCGAAAAAGAAAGTGAAGAAAGCGAAGAGGCAAATCGCTAAAGGAAGGGCGACTGTCAAATGCACCTACAATAACACCATCGTCAGCATCGCGGATAGCAACGGATCTATTTTAGGCTGGGCGTCATCCGGGATGATGGGATTCAAAGGGGCAAAGAAAGCCACCCCCTATGCTGCTACCCAGGTCGTAGCCAGCGTTTCGGAGAAAGTCAAGAAATACGGATTGCAAGAATTGGAAGTTTTCGTCAAAGGCGTAGGAAGCGGCCGGGAGGCGTCGATCAGGGCCTTGGCTAACAACGGATTCGAATTGTTACTGATAAAGGATATCACCCCGATTCCCCATAATGGATGCCGATCGAAAAAACCAAGAAGGGTATAGGGAAATGACGAGGATTATAAATTATAAATTTCAATTTTTTTAAACGTTATGGCTAGAGACACAGAAGCAAAATGTCGAAAATGTAGGCGGGCGGGGGAAAAACTTTTCCTCAAGGGCGATCGTTGCGGTACCGCAAAATGCGGTGCGGTTAAACGTGCTTATGCTCCCGGAGTGCACGGAAAGAAAGTGTCTCGAGGCCAAAGCGAGTATGGAGTTCAGCTTTCAGCCAAGCAGAAAATCAAGCGTATTTATGGGGTGTTGGAAAGGCAGTTTAAGAAGCATTTTGACGAGGTCGCTAATAAACCCGGCATCACAGGTGATTTGCTTTTAGGCAGGCTTGAAATGCGATTGGATGCTTTGACATATCGGGCCGGTTTTGCTACTTCCCGATCCCAAGCCAGGCAACTGGTGAATCATGGCTTGATGCAAGTGAATGGCAAAAAGGTCAATATCCCGTCCTATGAGGTAAAAGTCGGGGATGTGATTTCCATAGACGGGAATAAGAACGGCAAGACCTATTTTAAAAATCTGGAGCCGGCTATCAAAAATAGAAAAGATTTTCCATCTTGGATAAGCTTCGATGTTTCGAAAATGGAAGCCAAGGTGACGAATATCCCTACGCGGGATGAAATCGGAATCAATGTCGACGCGCAGATAGTAGTCGAATATTACTCAAGATAAATTTTTTCTTAATTTATAATAATTAATCCCGCCCTAGCGGGATAAATCAAAATTATGCAATTAATAACACTTCCTCAAAAGCCGAAATTCACCAGCTTGGATGAATATGCCGGCAAATTTGAAATTGAAGGATGTTATCCGGGATATGGGACTACGCTGGGAAACGCGCTGAGAAGGGTCCTCTTGTCTTCGCTTCCAGGGTCTGCAGTCACTTCGGTAAAGATTAAGGGGGTGACTCATGAATTTTCGACTATGGCCAATGTTTTGGAAGATGTTATCCAGATTATCTTGAATTTGAAACAAGTCAGGTTCAAATCATTTAACGATGAACCGGTCAAAGTCACTTTGAACGCCAAGGGTGAGAAGGCTATTACGGCTGGAATGATCGAGTGTCCGACTGGAGTCGAGGTCATCACCAAAGATGCGCACATCGCGACCATAACCAGTCCGAAGGGCGAGTTGGAAATGGAGTTGGAGATCCGCAATGGAATCGGATATGTGCCAGTCGAGCAGCAAGAGCGCAGTGAAAAGGAAATCGGTGTCATCGCTGTGGATGCTATTTACACTCCGATAAAGAGGGTGAATTATAATGTGGACAATATGCGTGTCGGCAAAAAGACCGACTATGAGAAAATCACATTGGAAATCACGACGGACGGCAGTATCGATCCGCGGGAAGCTTTTGCGAAAGCCGTAGCTATCCTAGTCGGCCAATTCTCGGTATTCAACTCTTTGGCTGAAGCTGATAATGAAGAGGTTGCGGTCGAGGAGGCCGTAGTTAATGAATCGGTTGAAGAGGAAATCAAAGAAAAGAAAGAAGATCCTAACAAAGTCGAAGTCGCGACGCTTAAAAATCTTTCAACCCGGACGACGAATGTTTTGGAAAGTAATAAGATCGCCACAGTCGGAGCCATCGTCAAGATGACCGAGGCGGAATTGACCGGTCTTGAAGGTATGGGAGCGAAGGGCGTGAAAGAAATCAAAAAGGCAATCGGCGAATACGGGGTTAATTTGAAGCAGGATAAATAAGCGCTAATATTCGCGGATGAACAATGGCCGTATTCGAATAAAGTAGTTTAAACATCCTCATTAATTTGCAATACAAATGAAGCATTTACAAAAAGGAAGAAAATTAGGACGGGTCAGGAACCAAAGAACCGCGTTGTTCAGGACACTTTCGGGCAGTTTGGTTATGGAGGAGAAAATCAAAACCACCGAAGCTAAGGCCAAGGAAATGAAATCCATGATGGATAAGCTCATCAATAAGGCTAAGTTGTCCAAGGATGAGACTAAAAAAATCGCCGTTTTGCGGGCGCTTAGGAAGAACATCCCGTTGATGGCAGTGAAAAAGCTGACCGGTGAATTTTTAGATAAATTTTCAAAAAGAAACAGTGGTTACACGAGGATTATCAAATTAGCTCCAAGACAAGGTGATGCGGCTAAAATCGCGATTATCGAATTCGTAGATTAATTCCGCAAGGCCGAGCGTAGTAAGAAATAAGGATCTTTCATAACAATTCAAGGCTAAACAACCGGAATTGGCGTGCGGGATAAAATTTATGAACAAAGGAAAGCAAACAATCCAAAGGAAGTATCACCTATTTGATGCTGAAAGTATGATTCTGGGAAGGATGGCAACTGAAATCGCCTTGATTCTTCGCGGTAAGGGCAAAATCGGATTCACTCCGAATATCGATGCCGGGGATTTCGTAGTCGTCATCAATTCGGACAAGCTTCGGGTGACTGGCAATAAGATGGATGGCAAAGTTTACAACCATTACAGCGGATATCCTGGAGGCGTAACTTCAATCAAGCTGAAGGATCAGGTAGCGAAGGATTCACGCAAGGTGATCGAGACCGCTGTATACGGCATGCTTTGCAAAAACAAGTTGCGCGACAAGATGATGACCCGTTTGCTGATTTATGCCGACGCGCAACATAAGCATAAGATCGAAGTAACACATTAAATAATTTTATAATTTTTGAATTTTATAATTTTATAAATAAATCTTGATTTTTGAATGCTCTAAGCGTTTTAAAATCAGCGGATTATTTAAAAATTAAAAATTACAAAATTAAAAATTTTCCGTATCATATGGCAATCAAAAAAACTACCGTTGTTAAGACCGTAAAAGCCAAGGCTCCGGCTAAGACTGAGAAGATTAAAGAGGTCAAAGAAGTCAAGGAGGCTAAAGAGGTCAAAACGGCTAAAGCAGCTAAAGAAGTGAAAACCGCTAAGGAAACCAAGGAATTTTCCGGGAAGTATTTTTATGCTGTTGGAAAAAGGAAAACCTCGATCGCCCAAATCAGGCTATATCCGGCTGACAAGGCTGGCAAAGGGATCGTGGTGAATGGGAAGGATGTGAAAAATTATTTTACGATCGAAAGGCATTCCGATATGTTGAAAGCGCCTTTGATGGCAGCCGGACTTGAAGAGAAATTCGATGTTTCAGTCAAGGTCAATGGCGGCGGAATTATGGGGCAAGCTGAGGCGGCTAGATTGGGAGTGGCACGGGCATTGATAATTTTCGATGAGAACCTCAAAAAGTCGTTGAAGGACTTGGGATATCTGACCCGTGATGCTAGGATCGTTGAGCGGAAAAAGCCGGGAAGAAGAAAAGCTCGCCGATCTCCGCAGTGGGCGAAGCGTTAAATCAGAACCATCTATTGATATCAAAAAGTGCGCCGATACGGCGCGCTTTTTTTATGACCTGGTTTTTTCCGCCGGCTCGGATGCGGGGCGTATTTCCTGGCCTATTCGTTGGCTGGCGTATAGAGGCCGAGAATCGGCGTGGGTTCTGGGAAGACGATGGAGAACAAGTCGGTGGACGAATCCTTGGTGTCCACGAAATACAGCCTTTCTTGGGCATGGTCATAGCCGGCCAAGGGTAGATCGGAACCGGTTTTCAGGAGATCCATAGAGTTGCGATGGTCTGTCGGATCAAGTTCTATGATTTTTATCTGCGAGCCGATCGAGAATATGATATGTTCATAATCTTTGGACCATTGGATGTTTCTGATTTCATCGGAATAGCGGGTGATGTCCTCGATGGAATTTTCGCTGCGGACCGGCGCTACATTCCAATTGCGCAAATAATAGACAGACATCGCATTTTTTGTCCAATAGAGCAACTTCTTCCCATCGTCGGAAAATTGCAATCCCTCTATGTCTGAACCTAATTTTTTTGAATATAAATCAAATTCTCCATTATTGAAAATATAGAGATCCTTATTTTGCGTTAAGAAGGCGATGCGGGTGTCATCATATGCTACCAGGCGGAAATTCCGGGTTATACCTTCCGGAAAATCGCTGGTTATCTGGATCGGTTCACCCGATCCATCCAGGTTCGTCTTGTAGACAAGCTCGTGCGGCATTTGGGCGTAGTAGACATTCGTTTTGGATAAATCGAAGCTTGATGCATCCTGGGCGATTGTGACCGTATCGGATATGTTGTTGATATTGGTACGGTAGAGGTTATTTCCGCTTAAATAGAAAAGATAATTTTTATCCCTGGGGTCCCAGCGCACATAATCGATGTCGGGATTTCCCAATAGGTCGTTCAGATTGAAAGACGTCTTTTTGGTGGGATCAAGGATGAAGTAGGCATATTGGATGGTTTCTTTTTCTGATCCGGATGCCGTTTCAGGTTCGGCGTTTTCCAAAACGGTTTTTTCGACCGGAACCGATATGTAATCTTCGTTGGGCGACCATTCTATGTTCTCTCTCCGGGATTCAGCGATGAATCTCCAACCCGGGAAGCCAAAGGTGCCAGTCGGCTGCTTGGTCTGGATGTCGAATATGCCCACATTCAATCCGTCCCCATTTTCTCGGGTATAGATGATACCTTTGTTTTTGGGAGAAATAAAAAATTTCCCGATGCCTGGGGTGTTGTAATCCGTTTTGGTGTAGTTATCTTTAGCGAGCACTATATTCCAGAATTCACTGGCTTGGCCGCTGTGCACCTCGACCTTTTTATTCCAGGTCTGGTAGCCGTCGGCGCTGACCGATAGGTCGTAGGTGTCCGGGATAAGACCGGATATATTATAGGATTTATTGATCTGGTTGAGTGTTTTTGAATCGCTTTCTGCGCCGTTGATGCTGATTTTGACTTCTTGCGGATTGGACTGGATGGAAATGGTGCCACTATGGACAAAAACACCCCGATTGAAATCGAAGCGGAAGCCCCTGGCGTATAGGACTATGGCTGGGGTGATTATGATAAATATCAGAGTTAGTGTCCAGAAAAATATGGTTCGGTGGATCTTTTCCATAATATCCCCATAATAACTCGAAACGACTGTTTTGTCCATAATAGCCGGGGTTGTATTGATATGGCTATAAATCAAGGCTTTCAAAGGGAAAGCGATTGACAGTTCCAACTAAAGGCTGTATACTAGCCTATGTAACTATAAATGCAAACTGATTATGTTAGCTATCATCAAAACAGGCGGAAAACAGTATAAAATCCAAGAAGGGGATAAAATCAAGGTTGAAAAACTGGAAGGTGAAGAGGGAAGTGTGATTACCTTCAATGAGGTCTTGTTTGTCGGGGATGAAAAGGATGCCAAGGTCGGAACCCCGGTCGTGCCAGGCGCTAAAGTCGAAGCTAAAATCATCAAGACTGAAAAAGGCGACAAAGTGACCGGTATGAAATTCAAAGCCAAGAAAAGATATAAGGTGAAATTCGGACACCGCCAGACGATGACGGAAGTGGAAATACTATCGATCAAATAAACTTCCAATATCGAGACAAGAACAAACCAAATCCCGGCCGCAAGCCGGGCTTTGTATTTTTGGAGGAAATCCGCCCTTATGTTTTTTTCAGGATGTGGTATAATAAAATAAATAAAAAATAATTAAAAATAAAAAAAGTATGGAAAAAAACATTCCTACCTCGCTCGGAGTGGCTATAATCGTAATCTTTGCCGCCACCGCATTATTTATGGCGTATAAGGCTGATGAAATATTGGCTGCTAGCGGAACAAGCATCCTTTAAAAAAGCTTCGGATAGAAAAAGTCCCGAACCGGAATCCGGTTCGGGACTTTTTTTTGTTGGGACTTCAGGTGTTGTCACAAAAATCAATCGGCACACACTCATTGATCGATTCTTGCTGTTCCTCAATCAATCGGGAGGATAACAATAGTAGGATCGCCTCGGCATTCGAGTATGGCAGACCGCGGTCTTTTTGTTGAAAAGCCGTCAGTGCCAATCTAGGTTTAAAACTCCGTCGTAATAGAAATAGCTTCTCCATCCCATTGCTTTTGGGTGAATTTTCCATTTTACCCCCTTTTTTATTAGAAGTGAAAAGAGCTGATAGATATATTCAATTCAATTTGATCCGGTTGTTCAAGGCGCTGCTGAGCGTCAGTTCGTCGGCGTATTCGATGTCGCCTCCGGTGGAAAGGCCGCGCGCCAGGCGGGTGACTTTCACCGGATAGTCTTTGAGGACGCGGTTGATGTAGAGGGCGGTGGCGTCGCCTTCGGTGGTGGGATTCATAGCGATTATGACTTCGGAAATGCCACCGTCTTTGATGCGGTTTTGCAACTCGGTGATTTTCAAACTGCTGCCGGCAGAAAGGTTTTCTAAGACGCCGCCCAAGGCGTGGTAGAGTCCGGAAAATTGCCGGGTCTTCTCAATAGCAAAAATATCCAGCGGCTCTTCCACTACGCAGATGACGGTTCGGTCGCGTTTCGGGTCGGCGCAGATGGAACAAATTTCATTTTCACTGAGATTGAAACATTTTTGGCAATATCTCAAACCGGTTTTCAGTTCCGTCAATGTTTGCGCGAAATCAGTGATCTTTTCCGGATTCTGTTTGAAGAGATGGATGACCAAACGTTCGGCCATTTTCGGTCCGACTGAGGGCAGGGAAGCGAAGTGGTCGATGAGTTTTTTGAAAGGTTTGGGATACATAGGGTGTAATTTTAAATTTTAAATTAAAAATTTTAAATCAATTTTTAATAACCGAATTAAAAAATTTAAACGCTTGGATTCCATTTAAAACTTAAAATTATTCATTATTCGTATAATCCGCATGCGCCCGTTCCAGCGATTTGAAGGTGGTGGAGGATTCTTGGAAATATAGGGATATCCGGCCGATCGGACCGTTTCTATGTTTGGCGATATGGACTTCCACGATATTCTTGTTGGGAGTATCGGGTTTTTCGCGGTCTTCGCGGTAGAGGAACATCACGATGTCGGCGTCCTGCTCGATGGAACCGGATTCGCGCAAGTCGGACAATTTCGGGATTTGCGGGCTGCGGGCTTCTACGGCACGCGACAGCTGGGAGAGGGCGATGATAGGGATATTGAGTTCGCGGGCAAGCTGTTTCAGTCCGCGGGAAATTTCCGAAATTTCATTGACGCGGTTGTCTCCGCCGGAACGGCCTTCCATCAACTGCAAGTAGTCGATAATGATGAGTCCGACATTATGTTCCGATTGCAAGCGGCGGGCCATGGTGCGCATTTCCATCACATTGGCGCTGCCGGAGTCATCGATGAAAATCGGCGCGTCGGACAAGACGCCCATCGCTTCCCCGATCCTTTGGAAATCATCGTCGCCGTCGCCGGATTTCAAGCGGCCGGTGCGCAAGCGCCACAAATCGACGCCTGATTGGGCGGCCAGCATCCTATCGACCAACTGGTCGGAACCCATTTCCAGCGAAAAAATCCCCACTGGCACTTTTTGCTGTACGGCGATTTGGCGGGCCAAGTCCAGGGCCCAAGTGGTTTTTCCGATGGACGGACGTGCCGCCAAGATGACCAAGTCGGATTTTTGGAAGCCGGCCAGGATGTTATCCAAGTCAGGGTAGCCGGTCGGAATCCCGCGCAATTGGTGGTCGCCTTTGTGCAGTTCGTCGATGCGGTTGAAAGCGTCTTCCAAAATCGATTTGATAGGCACGAAATCTTGCTTGATGAATTTCTGGGAAACGGCGAAAAGTTTCTGTTCGGCAGCATCTAAAAGTTTTTCCACGTCTTCCTCTTCTTTGTAGCCCAGCTCGACGATTTCACTGGCCGATTGGATGAGTTTGCGCAAGGTGGATTTTTTCTGCACCACTTGGGCGTAGTGGACGATATTGGAGCTGGATGGCACGAAATTAACGAGAGATGTGAGATAACTGGAACCGCCGATCTTGTCGAGTTGCCCTTTTTCTTCCAATCGGTTGGAGAGCGAAAGCACGTCGATCGGGTCGCGCTTCTCATAGAGTTCGGTCATCGCTTCGTAGATCATATTATGGATATCCTTGTAGAAGTCGCCCATACGGATGAGATTGGCCACTTTGATGATCGCGTCTTTGTCCAGCATCAAAGCGCCGAGCACGGAGCGCTCAGCGTCGATGTTTTGCGGCGGAACCCGTAGGTTTTCATTGGAAGTTTTGGTCATAGTCATTCCATTATACTCTTTGGAGCCGGCGCTGGCAACCCTCGGTTGTGCAGTGTTTATGAACACATTGACGGAATTGCCGTTTTATTTCAGAATATCTTTTATCTCTTCCACACTTCCGGCCCGGACCAGTTTTTGGCGCAGTTCGGAAGCATTGGGAAAGCCTTTGAAATACCAAGCTAAATGTTTCCGTATCTCAAGCATTCCGGTCGCGCCTTTGTTCTTCCAAAGTAAATTCGCGTGGCGGATGGCGATTTCCCGTATTTTTGAAAAGTCATACGCGGTATATTTACCGACATCTTGCATCTCTTTGATTTGGGAAAAGAGATAAGGTTTCCCCCAGGCGCCGCGGGCGATGCCAAGTCCGTCTAGATTCGGATATTCCCCCATAATTTTTTGGGTGTCCTCGGGCGTGTGGATGCCGCCGTTGGCCAGGACTATCTTATCCGGAACGATTTTTTTTATTTCTTCCGCAACGGCAAAATCAGGCATGCTGGAAAAACCGCCTTCGTAGGTGCGGCCATGCACCATAATCGTCGTGAAAGGCAAATCTTTGATGGCTTGGATGAAATGCAGCGCCGTCGTATCCTTGATGCCGGCGCGGATTTTGATGGAAACCGGCAGATCGGTATTATTGCAGACTGCGGCGATGATTTCACGAGCCAATTCCGGTTGGGGCATCAGGGCGCAACCGGATCCGTGGCCGAAAACCTTTTTGGCGGGACAGCCGAAATTGATGTCGATGCCGTCGGGCTTGATTTCGGAAGTCACGATTTGAGCGGCTTTGGCGAAATGCGCCGGATCTTTCCCGAACAGCTGGACGACATAGGGACGTTCCGCGGAACCGGATTTAATTAACTCCAGGGTCTTCGCTGGCTTAAAAAACAGGGCGCTGACGCTGGCCATCTCGCTATAAGCCACATCACACCCGTTTTCCTGGCAAATCTGCCTGAAAGCGCTGTCGGTGATCCCAGCCATCGGTGCAATGGCTAGAATCGGCCTTTTCAATTGTTTCCAAAAATTTTGAGCCATAATCAGCTAATTATAGGGCTAATTTTAGGCAGAATCAAGTGCAACGCTAACTTTCTTTTGGCACACAAAAGAAAGTCATAAAGAAAATGGCGCATTGAAGTTTTCCGTTAGGAAAATTTAGCGGTGCAAAACAAAAAACTCCTTGCGGAGTTTTTTTTTGAGTTTTTTATTTCTCGATGATTCGAATTTCGCCTTCCGGAGTTTCTTCGATTTTGTAGCCGGCTTCGGTGATGGCTTTTTTCAGCTGCTCCAATTCTTCCGGTGAAATCGTGGGCATATGCTCGTGGCTATGTCCGCAACCGCAATGGTCTTCTTCAACTGGATTTTCATCGTGGCAATGTCCGCCGCAACATTCGTGCGGGGTTTCCACCGGCGCGTCCTTTTCTTCTTCGTGGTCGCATCCGCATCCGCAAGGGCTATTGTTCGTCATGCTATTTTTTCTTAATGATAAAATTATTGTCCTTGATATCTTCCACTATATAGCCGGATTTGTCAATCGTTTCGCGCAGTTCGTCGGATTTCTGGAAGTCTTTGTTTTGGCGGGCGGTCCTTCTTTCTTCAGCTAGCCGTATGATTTCGGCGGGAATCTCCTCGGGTTTTTCAAACGCAAGGCCGAGGACTTTCATAAAAACATCCAGAATTTTTTTGACTTCATCCGGGTTGCCTAGCATATTGCCATCAATCAGTTTATTGCCGTCCGTAATGACTTGGAAAATGACCGCTAGGGCTTTGGGCGTATTGAGGTCATCATCCATCGCCGCTTCGAAGGCTGTCTGATATTGTCTGATGTCTAATTTCTCATTCCCGCCAGCGGTGGATCTGCTGAGGCGGCCATAGAAATTGTCGATCGTTTCCAAATTCGCCTTGGCTTGATCCATCGCCTTCCAGGTGAAATTCAATTGGGTGCGGTGATGGGCGGAGAGCAGAAGCATCCGCAATTCCATCGGGGAATAACCTTTGCTTTTGATGTCTTCAAGCACGTAGAAATTATTTTTGGATTTGCTCATCTTGGCGCCATCAACTTTGAGGTGGCGGGTGTGGACCCAATAATTTACGAATTTGGCGCCGGTCGCGCATTCGGTTTGGGCGATTTCCGCTTCGTGGTGCGGGAAGATATTGTCTTCGCCGCCGGTATGGATGTCCATCGTGTCTCCCAGATATTCCGTGCTCATCGCCGAACATTCGATGTGCCAGCCCGGATAGCCGACCGACCAAGGCGAATCCCAGCGCAACAAGTGTTCCTTGGGCGCCTTGAGCCAGAGGGCGAAATCCCAAGGATTTTTTTTGTCCGGATGTTCTTCCAGGCGCGCGCCGACTTGCAGGTCTTCCAATGTGTTGCCGGACAGTTTGCCATAATCGGCGAATTTCGTGACATCAAAAAAAACGTTGCCGTTGGATTCGTAGGCGAAACCTTTTTCAATCAAAGTCGAAATTATGCGGATCATTTGCGGCACGTGGGCGGTGGCACGCGGAAAATAGTGGGCGGGCAGGATATTCATCGCTTTTTCCGTAGCGTGGAAATATTCCTCATAAAAATCGACGATTTCCGCCGGGGTCTTTTTTTCGCGCAGAGCTTTTTTCTCGATCTTGTCTTCGCCTGAATCGCCTTGGGCCACATCATCGGCAGTCAGATGCCCGACGTCGGTGATATTTTTGATTTGGCGCACTTCATATCCGGAATATTCCAAATAGCGCCGCAAAATATCCGGCGTCGTATAGGAACGGATATTGCCAAGATGGATGTAGTCATAGACCGTCGGTCCGCAGACATACATCGAAACCTTGCCGGGATTGATCGGTTTGAATTCTTCTTTCTGGCGCGTCAGGGTATTGTAGAGTTTAAGCATAAACCGAATTTTAAATTTTAAGTTTTAAATTATAAATGAAATCAAAATTTTAAAATTAATTAATTTTAAATCAATTTAAAACTTAAAACTTATAATTTAAAATTACCGATTCAGATCCACTTCTTGACCTTGAATATGACGAAAGTGATGATGGCGATCAGAAACATCGTGCCGGTGTGGATCGCGAAGGCGTGCGGGCTTTTGCCGAAAGGGATGTCGGCGCTCATAGCCAGGATATTGGAATAGACGGTCATCGGCAACATCACCGCGGAAAAGATGGTCAAGACCTTCATAGTCAGGTCCAGCTTGTTGGAAAGTAGGGAATTGTTGGTAGCTTCCAGCGATTCGATGGTTTCCTTGGCGCTTTCCAGGGCGTTCCAGACCCGGATGTTGGTGCCGATCAAATCTTGGAAATATGGCCGGAGTTCGCGGTCTATCAGTTTGTAATCCCGCTGGATGAGGGATTCCAGGACGGAGCGTTGCGGTTTCAGCGTCCGGCGGAAATTCAGGATGTCGCGTTTGACGATGGAAATTTCCAGGACCATATCTTTTTCATTGCCGGCGAAAATTTCGGTTTCGATGTGATCCAGGTTCCTGGAGATGTGGTCCAATTTCGGAAAGCAGGATTCCAGAAGCATTTCGATCAAGAAGCGCAATAAGGTCGCCGGGGAGTTTTCCATATATTGGGATCTTTTTTTCCGGTCATTTTTCAATTCGGCGAAAAATTCGGTCAGCTGCCAGATGTCCTCGTCGTGGGCCGTTATCAGGGCGTCTTCCGTGATGACGATGTCCAGTTCGCCCGGATAGGTTTTTTTCAGGTTGACGTCGAAAAGCGGGACGTGGATGGTGAGAAAAAGGGCGTTGTCATATTCCGCCGCTTTTGGCCGCAAGGTCGGCGTGGAAAATTCTTCCACGACCAAGGGATGCAAGTTGAATTTTTTCTGGATCTTCAGGATGTCGTCGGCATTGGGCTCGCGGATGTCGAACCAAGTGAATTTGCCGGATTTGAGTTGTTGCATAAATTGGAGGCTAGATTGTTATTAAGATCGGACTGTCGCTATTATTCTATCAGAAAAATCCGTTTGACAAAAGGGCGGATTTGTATAAGAGTTATGCTATGAAGAAAATCGTTTTGTTGTTTATCAGGATTTACCAGAAAACCATCTCGTTGGACCATGGAATTTTCAGCCGGTTTTCAAATACGCTGGGTTGCCGCTTCCATCCGACTTGTTCGGAATATACCTACCAGGCCGTGGAACGCTTCGGAATCTTCAAAGGCGTCTGGTTGGGTTCGAAACGCGTGCTCCGGTGCCACCCTTGGAATGACGGGGGGTTCGATCCGGTGCCGGGGAAAGACAGAAAAAAATAACATTTTTTATATGTACAGGACATTGACAACGGAACAAGGGCGCACGCGAGTGCATTTTTCAACACTATCAAGTGAGGAAAAAGATGAGTAATGACAAAAGCAGGGGAATTGATGGGAAGCAACACAGAAAAAAAACAGCGGTTAAATCGGTGGTGCAAAAAGAAAGTCTGCCATCCCAGGTGGATATTGATTGTGCGGCGCAATCCTTTTGTTGCGTTCGCGGAGATGAATTGAAGCAAAACGGTTTTGCGGTTAGCTTCGCCAACTGCATCGGTAATATTTTTTCGGAAAAAGATCCTGTTTGCAAGGAGTGCGGGGTGTGCGAACGTATTTCACGCGCGTATCCCAAGCTGGGATTATCCTATTTGGCAGATCTGATTCTGGAAGAAGAGTCTGACTTTATTTCCGCTGTCATTTGATTTTCTACAGATAAAGGACCGTCACGGGTATCGTTTCCGTGACGGCTCTTTTTTATTTATTTGACCTGTAATCGGAAAGTGATAAAATTAATTCAAGAAAATCCAGCTGTAAAAATTGAAGAAGGGGCCCGTATTTTTACTAACTCAAAAATGAGGAGAGAAGGTATGGCAAACCAAGAGGTTAATCCGAGGTGTGGCAATATTGTAAAATCATTGGCTTGTAAAAAAGCCGCGAGGAACAATGCGCGTGCGTGTATCGGGTGCAAACACAATAAGTCGGCGCGGATGATTGTCAGTTCGTCTGGCAAAAAATCCGCCAGAAGTTCATCCATGCATGTATAACATGGTATTTGTCGGTCAAACCGACAGCTAGGGTAAACCGGATTCCGGTTTACCCTCGTTTTTTTTGATAATCTTGACAGGGGATAAAAACCGTATAAAATACAAATTAGCACTCACTCTTGACGAGTGCTAAAGGATGCTATACAATGGAAATACGGAATAAGATAAGTATGGATTTCCGCATATGTGTAAATTTGTAATTGATTTGTATTTTTAGCGTATGGATAAAAGGCAACAAGAAATTTTGGCAGCTATCATCGAGGAATATACCGATTCCGCGGTTCCGGTCGGGTCAAAAATCCTGGTGGAAAAATACGGTTTTGATCTGAGTCCGGCGACTATCCGCAACGATATGGTCAAGTTGGAAGAGGACGGATTCTTGCATCAGCCGCACATCAGCGCCGGGCGGATTCCGACTGATAAGGGCTATAGATATTTCGTCGAGGAAATTATGGGTGACGCGGAACTGTCTTTGGCGGACCAAAAAAAATTGCAAACGGAACTTTTGAAACTTAAGGCCCAGCACCAGCGGCTTTCCCGTACGACCGCGAAACTGTTGTCCGGTATGAGCGGCAACCTGGCGATCAGCACGATGGAAAAGGATTTTTCCGATTTCGGCATCCGCGAACTGCTGGAGAAGCCGGAATTCCAGGAAGTGGATGAATTTTGCAAAGTGGTGGAAGCCTTGGATTATATCGATGAGAACGTGGATTTCATTTTGAAAAATGTCAAAGAGGGCGAGACGAAAATTTTCATCGGCAAAGACAATCCGATCAAAGGGATAAATAATTGTTCGATGGTAGTTTCACCGTACACGACCAAATCGGGCGACAAGGGCGTGCTGGCCATCATCGGTCCGAAAAGGATGAAATATGCCGAGAACAAGTCGCTGCTCAACTATGTCCGGAAACTTTTAAGTGCATCGGTTGTAGTAGTATTGATAATCAGCGGTATGTGATTTAGTAGCGTGGGATATAGGACAAATAATTCATAATTGTAAATATATGCCAAACAAAGATAAAAAAGATTTCAGCGATAAACTAGAGCAAGAAGACAGGTTTGAGGAAAAAGAAGCGGAAAAAGAAGCGATTGAGGAAATCGAGGGGGAGGCCGCTATGCCGAAAGAAGAAGGCACAATAGAGATTGAGAATACTGACGGGCCGATGAGCAAGGAAGACGAATATCTCAACGGTTGGAAAAGGTGCCAGGCTGATTTTGAGAATTACAAAAAAAGGCAAGCGGAATCACAGAAAGATTTGATCCGTTATTCCACCCAAAATGTCATCTTGCAAATTTTGCCGGTGATCGATAATTTCCATGCTTCAACCGGGCATATCCCGGAAGATCAGAAAGAAAATCCGTGGGTGACCGGCATAATGTATATCCAAAAACAACTCGAACAAGTTTTGACGGATAATGGGGTGATCGAAATGGAAACCAAGATCGGCGACAATTTCGATCCGGCCCGGCACGAAGCGGTCGAAGACAGGGAATGCAAATCTTGCAAAAGCAAAGATTATAAATTCAAGAATAAAATCAAGAAGATCGTGACCCGCGGCTATCAGATGGGGGATAAGGTGGTGAGGGTGGCGCGGGTGATAGTGGAATAATTTTTGGAAATGTTCGTTGAAATAAAAAAATCGGACGAGCTCAAGAGTTGAGTCGTCCGGGATGGCGGCGGGTAATGAGACTTTTTTACATCGCGCCGTTGCGATGTAGAAAGTTCGCAATCTGACCGAAATGTCGGCCAAATTGCAGGAATGCGATTTTTACATCGCCGGTGTTCGCGCCAAGACGTCTGGCGACGAGAGCAACATACTGCGCATCGTTAACTCGCTTCATTTTTACCTCCCGGTAAAAAGGATTAATAAAAAAGTAGAAACAACTGATTAGAACATAGCAGAAAACTCTGATTTTGTCAACTGTTTATCTTTCCAGCCTCCAAAGCGATTTGGGGATTGGAATAAATAACCAGTAATAATTTAATCCGAACCTAGGTTTCAAAAATTTTGCCTATCTGCAGAAAGCAAACGTTTGATGAAACCGAAAGTTCAGAAAAATAAAGAATATGGGAAAAGTATTAGGGATCGACCTGGGTACGACCAATTCTGCGATGTCAGTCGTGGAAGGCGGCAGTCCGGTCATCGTCGAGAACAAAGAAGGCGTGCGCACCACCCCTTCGATGATCGCGATGTCCAAAACCAATGAAAGATTAGTGGGGCTTTTAGCCAAGCGCCAAGCCGTCACCAATCCGGAGAACACATTGTTTTCCATCAAACGGTTGATCGGGCGTCATTTCGATGACGCGGAAGTGCAACGCGATATGAAAACGATGCCGTATAAGATCGTGAAGTCTGGCGAAGGCGTCAAAGTCCTGATGGGCGGCAAAGAATATACGCCGCAGGAAATTTCCGCGATGGTGTTGGGCAAATTGAAAGCGGACGCGGAAGAGAAATTGGGGCAATCCATCACCGAAGCGGTCATCACAGTGCCGGCCTATTTCGACGACTCGCAAAGGAAAGCCACCATCGAAGCGGGTGAAATCGCGGGACTCAAAGTTTTGCGCATCATCAACGAACCGACCGCAGCGGCTTTGGCCTATGGCTTCAATAAAAAGAAAGATGAAAAAATCGCAGTCTATGACCTCGGAGGCGGAACGTTCGATATTTCCATCTTGGAAGTTTCCGAAGACACGGTAGAGGTCAAATCGACCAATGGTGACACCCATTTGGGCGGTGACGACTTCGACCAAGTTCTGATCCACTGGATTATCGACGAATTCAGAAAGCAAGAAGGCGTTGATCTGAGCAAGGATCCGTTGGCGTTGCAGAGAATCAAAGAATCGGCGGAAAAAGCCAAGATCGAACTTTCAACCGCGATGGAAACCGAAATCAATCAGCCGTTCATTACGGCGGATGCTAATGGTCCGAAACATTTGGTAATGAAAATCACCCGCGCGAAACTGGAAGAACTTGTCGGCGACCTGGTAGAAAAAACTTTGGAACCGACCAAGAAGGCTTTGACGGATGCGAAATTGTCAGTATCCGACATCAATGAAGTCGTGCTGGTCGGAGGAATGACCCGGATGCCGTTGGTTTTGCAAACCGTCGAGAAATTCTTCGGCAAGAAACCGAATATCTCGGTCAATCCGGATGAAGTGGTAGCGATGGGCGCGGCGATCCAGGGCGGAGTTTTGCAAGGCGACGTGAAAGACGTGCTGTTGCTGGACGTAACGCCGCTTACGCTTGGAATCGAAACGATGGGTGGAATCAGGACTCCCCTGATTGATCGCAACACGACGATCCCGGCGGCCAAATCACAGACATTTTCTACCGCGGCTGACAACCAGCCATCCGTGGAAATCCATGTCTTGCAAGGCGAGCGGGAAATGGCGGCGGACAACAAGACGCTTGGAAGATTCATCTTGGACGGCATCCCGCCATCACCAAGGGGCATCCCGCAAATCGAAGTGACTTTCGATATCAACGCGAACGGCGTCCTGTCGGTCAAGGCTAAAGACAAGGCGACTGGCAAAGAACAATCCATCCGCATCGAAGCTTCCACCGGTCTTTCCAAGGATGAAATCGAGAAGATGAAGAAAGACGCCGAGGCGCACGCGGAAGAGGATAAGAAGAAGAAAGAAAACGTCGAAGCGAAAAATATGGCGGACACTTTGGTCTTCACTACTGAAAAAGCGCTCCGCGATGCTGGTGATAAGGTTTCTGAGGATAAGAAAAAACCAGTTCAGGAAAAAGTTGAAGCGCTGAAGAAAGTCAAAGACGGCGACGATATCGAAGCGATCAAGAAAGCCACCCAGGAACTTTCCCAAGAAGCGCAAAAGATCGGCGAAGAACTCTACAAAGCCGCGCAACCCGCCCAGCCGGCAGGAGGCGCAGCCGGAGGGGAAGCGCCGAAAGAAGGCGACGCTCCGAAGGAGGCGGAGACTGAGAAGCCGGAGGATAAGAAATAGTTGATATAGAAAAAGCGAGGTGAAAACCTCGCTTTTTTTGTGCTACAATTGAGGAATGGAAAACGCGACCAATATGTCCGATAGGACGAATAAGGCGGATAGCTCTGGCAATGGCGATAGCTTGTTTTTTGCTCACGGCGGCTATCGCGACTTGAAATCATTCCAGATGGCAACTTTGGTGGTTGATTTGAATGTTGAGTTTTGCGAGCGCTATATTGACAAGCGAAGCCGGACGCATGACCAAATGACCCAGGCGGGCAGAAGCGGCCGGCAAAATATCGCGGAAGGGAGTCAGGCGGCAGGAACTTCAAAAAAGACCGAATTGAAATTGACCAGCGTGGCGCGGGCGAGTTTGGAGGAACTGCTTTTGGACTATGAAGACTATCTGCGCCAACACCGTTTGCGGATTTGGATGAAAGAATCGCAAGAAGCTAAGGCAGTTAGAAATCTTGCTTACGGCAAGGATAAGTCCTGTTTGTCCTATTCGTCGTATTTGGAAAATCCAGAACAAGGCGCGAACATGATGATCTGCCTCATCCACCAAACGAACTATCTCTTGGACATGCAGCTCAAAAAATTAAGTGAAGAATTTTTGGCGCAAGGAGGATTCACGGAAAGGCTGTATAATAAGAGGCAGGAATATAGAAGGACTTGATAAAAATCCATAAAAACAATTTTTCTAACTTCAGCCGGGATGAATGTACGAACTATTTTCCCATCGAAAGTTCCTGCCGGGGGTAAGCAATTTAATACGTATTAAAGTAAGTATTAAATAAATAAGCTGTGGCTGGATAATTTTCTGGCATCATTTGAAAAGCAGGTTGGCAGAGGCTAAGCGGATTGGTCTTCAGACGCAATATTATAAAAAGTAGGGAAGCCTACTTTTTTAATCGAAAAATTGACTTATGGCATATTCTATATTAGTTTATATCTGATGTTATTTCGGATGTGTTTTTATTTCAAGCTAAAAAGGCCATTGTGCCAAAGGAGGAAGAGATGCCGCGGGAAAAAACTACGTTTAAACCGTTGAGTGGCAGAAAGTTCCGTTGCAACCAGACCAGCGAGATAGTCAAGGCTGGAAAAACCGCGTCGTATCGTCGGGCGCGGGATATGAAAATGTTGAATCAAGGCAAGGAAAAGGCCTTGAAAAAACAAGCAAAAGTGAAACAAGCGGAGAAGAAAACGGACCGCGAATCAGTTTACGGCAGACATTCAGCTATTAGCTGGGACTGGTAACGCATTGCTGATCCGGAAATGGTCAGTCAGTAAATGAAAGGCGCATAAAGCGCGGACGGGCGGATTCTTAGCAGAGAATCCGCCCGCTTTTATCGTATGTATAGCGAGGACGGTCCTCGGCCAAAACTGAAACTTGCCATAAACCGACATTTGTCATAGCATAGAATCGTTCTTTGATATGGAATGGGAAATGATAAGTTTCTTGTGCGGATATAAACCCAATGATGGAGGTATTTTTATGGCGGAAGGATTTTTGATGCGTTCAGTGAACATATTATGCGAAAGATGTAACACGGTTCAAGATGTCCCCTTGGTGCGTGATAACGCCGGATATTACCACAATCCGAAAGAGTGTGTTTGCAATTCTTGCGGGAGGCATTTTCTTATCAATGGAAGATTGTGCGCCTATGGGATAAAAACTTTTTCTGAGGTTTTTGGAAGCGATAATCCTGAAAAGTCCAAATCCAAGCATTTCAAAATAGGATACAGTGATGAAGCGGTTATGATGGTCCATCCATACGAGCTTCCTGATTTAATGGAGGTTGAACCGTTGGATCCGAGGGAGATCAATTGTGATTATGCCAGGATCCGCGAGCGTTTTTTGAAAGGCATGCATGAATGAAGTTTGCAGTCTTGGCGCCGTATGAAGCGCAAACGGGCGGATCCTCCTTTGAGTATCCGCCCTTTTTTATTTTATGCTACAATCAAGGTATGACAAATTGGACAGCAAGGCGGATTTACGGAAAGGTTGTATAATAAGAGAAATGGAAGAGGAAAACATTGAATTGAATAAAATAAAAATGTGGGTGAAAAAATATTGGATTTACTGGCGGATGGAAGGGTGAAAAAACAGGGCCGGATAAATCCCAGAAAAACAATAAAGAGTCCAAGGTTGTTTTAAACGTGAAGAAATATCTTTGGCTTATGGGGAAATTAAATGGACTAAAAACGGAAAAACCAGGATTGTTCGATGAAGAGAAAATCCGTTATGAAATGGGAGCGGTGCGGGATTATGATGACCATGAATTGATAATGAAAATAAATAATTGTACGGAGGACGCCATTAGAAATAAGCCTATTATGTATATGGCAATAAATATAGAGGCTTGGAACAGGAATATTGCAGAAAATAAATAAAGCCATTTTGCAAGACGGCGTTCATACTTATGGAAGATTTATCACAGAAAATCGAATATGTCCTGGGCGACTACGGATTTTTTTTGGATGGGGTTTTCCAAAATTTGGAAAAGTCCGGTTTTTTCTTGGATGAATTTGCGGAATTGGACTACATCGCGTACCGGACGGACAGCATGGAAAAATATGAAGAAGTGAAAAGCAAAATGGCCGGCTTCGCTAAGAAGTATGATGAAAAGATGTTCAATGGCAGATCGGTTTTCGTTTGCCGCTTGGAAACACCGATTGAATATGGAAGATTTTCAATCGCGGGCATCGAATTGTTGGCGCCTAAGGAAAACAACAAACACAAGAACGGATTGGAGCACGCCGAGTTCGTGACCAAGGCGGCGCTTCCGGAATTCCGAGAAAAGCACGGCGATATCGATTTTGATTTGGATGCGTATGACAGGGAGGAAAATCCGGAGTTGGAAGTCAAATTCGAAGGTTGCGCCGTAAAATTCCATACCCGAAGCTTGTTAGGGATTAGAAAAATATAATGATCGGATTTTTCAAAAAATTTCCGGAAATCAAAGCGGTCATGTCGGAAAAGGCGGACGGCTCGATGAAGCTTCTGCCGGGCGGGGAGAATGACGGCAATCGGAACGGATTTTTCGCTAAAATAGGCATTGGGGAAAATCAGGTTTTTAGCGCTGATTTGACCCATTCGAGCAATGTGCGAAAAGTTTCGACGGATAGTCCGCTGATTTTTTCCGATACGGATGCTTTGGTTGCGATAGGGAAAAACCGCTTTCTTTCAGTTACGGTAGCGGATTGTTTGCCTATTTTGTTTTATGAAAACAAGCGGGGGATCGTCGGCATCGCGCACGCCGGCTGGCGCGGACTTTTGGCTGGCGTCGTTGAAAATACGATCGCGGAAATTTCGGCACTCGGCGGTTCGCCGGAGAACCTTCATGTGGCAATCGGTCCGGCTATTGAAAAATGCCATTTCGAAATCAAGGAAGACGTTCTTGGCAATTTCAAGGATTACGCGGACCATATAGAAAAAAAAGATGGGAAATATTTCGTGGATTTGAAAGGTATCGCCAAAGGCAAGATTTCCAGCCAAGGGGTTCCGACTGGTAACATCGAAGATACCGGCCATTGCACTTACTCCGACCCGGATCTGTTTTCCTATCGGCGCGACAAGCCGGAAACCGTCGAAGCGGGAATCGTCCTGATCGGTTTGATATGAAAAATCCATCAACTCTGTTTCCGATACAGACCGCCTCCTCACGCCGTAAATATCTAGCGGATATTCCTTTTGTGTAAAAAATCGGCAAAAAATCGATTTCCACCAGGCTGGTTTTCGTGCTAAAATAAACCTAGACCGTTTTGGTCAAACAAGCGATTTGGGAGGGGCGCCGGAAATTTACAGGCTGAGCGTTGCCAAGGCATAATCCGTTTTTTATCGATAAATATTATGGACAAAAATGCAGGCGAAAAACCGCGGCGTCCGTTCGTGACTATCTGTTCGGGGATGTCGGTAGATGGCAAGATAAGCAACTACAAGAGGGAATGCTCGGCGATTTCGTCGTGCGATGACCGCGAGATGCTCTATGATCACCGGGTCGAAGCGGACGCGGTGATGATCGGCGGCAATACGCTCCGGTTGGATGATTCCGGATTGACGGTCAAGACGGATGAACGCAGGCAAAAAAGGATCGCTTTGTGCAGGACCGCCGAGCCGATGAAAATCGTCGCCATATCCGACGCCGACGATCTCAATGTTTCCGGGGATTTTTTCGACAAAGGCGAGGGAAAGAAAATCGTTTTTACGACCGCCAAGACTTCGGCCGGAAAAATAAAGGAATTGGAGGGGAAGGCGACGGTGCACGTAATGGCGGGAGACAGGGTCGATATTGAAAAAGCTTTGGAAATTTTGTCGGCGGCCGGCGTCAAATCCCTGTTGGTCGAGGGCGGGGGAGAATTGATTTCCTCTCTTCTGGAAAAGGATTGCGTCGATGAGATCGATTTGAAAATCGGCAATTTGATCCTAGGCGGGCGGAATACGGCGACCTTGGTCGACGGGGACGGCTTTGACGCGCTAAGCGCCAAAAAAGTCGAATTCATAAAAGTCGAACAACATCCTAATTTCCTCATTTTGAAAATGCGGATGGTGAAGCAGGCATCGGTTTGATAAAAAATTAATTTGAATCTATGGGTTTTAAAGGAATGGAAATCTGGTCCGATCAGGGATCGCCAAAACAGGATGAAGGCGCTAAATTGCTGGGACATAATAGGCCGCCATCCGCGGATAAGGCCGGACATTATAAGTTGGTGGAATATCAGGGCCCCGCATCCGAAAAGGATGGTGACCCGGATGGTAAATTCGTCTTGGTTTCGTATGCCGATGGCCAGGAACATTCGGATGGAAAAATGGACGAAGCGGAGCAATTAAGGGACAAGGTTAAGCACTTGGAAATTTTATATAAAGATATCCAACAAGTGGCGGCGGATATGCTGGAAGTCAAAGGCGAGGAAGATTTGGCTATGAAACTTTCCAAACTGGCCGAACTTTTGACCGAGGTTTTGAAAAATAACGGATTGGATTGGATGTCGATCAGATTGACGAAGGACAAACAATCAAGCGTAAGCGTGGATCTGGGTGCGAATGACTTGGCTAGCGGATTCGTAAATCTGCTGAAAAAAATGGTGATAAAAACCAATATCCTGGATAAGGCTTATGACGTGGAAACATTGAAAGAAATAATCGCGGATATCGTCAAATTGATCGGTGTGATTTTGAAAATTAACGGCATAACCTGGAAAAGGGTCAAGCAGATAAAAAATGAACAGACCAAGATTCAGGAAGACAAGGATGCTGAAGAAATAAGGACGTTGCTCAAATCATACGATGTTAAATTTTGAGGGTAATAGATTTTTTTAAAAAAAATATGGAATTGGAACATTTCGAAACTAATTTGGCCAAAGAAAAAATATATCCGAAACTGGTGCGCGACAACATTCCGGAAGTTGTAGGGCAAAAAACCGGCAAGGAAGTCAAGACGCGGATCCTGGAGGGCGATCAGGAATATTTGGAATTCCTGCTCAAGAAAGTCGAGGAAGAGGCATATGAATTGGCGCACGCGGAAGGGCGCGAACATTTGGCGGAAGAGGTCGCGGATGTGATGGAGATTTTGGATAGCCTTTTGGAATTGAACGGTTTGAGTTGGGAAGAAATCATGAAAATCAAACAAGCCAAGGCGGAAGAAAGGGGCGGATTCAAGAAAAGGATTTTGATGCTGGAAGAAGTTTAGATGGTAAAAATCCAGGCTTTTGATTTGAAATTAAAACAGGGACAAACATAAACTATGTCTGTCCCTGTCGGTGGCGGAAGGTTTTTTAGCTTTTCAGTGTTTTCCGCTGGGGAGGGTATTTTGGCCACAAATCGTGGCTATGGAATAATATCGCATCAAGGAAGATACTTCCTTCCTCTTCGGTCAGTGGAATGTTTTGGGCGTGGATATCCGCGAATATCCTATCCACCATCGCTACCAGCGTTATGGCAGTTTTGTTCCGAAGAGTCTTTTTTACCAATATACTCGAGTTGACTTCCATAAGGACACCCTCCTGGAATTTTTTTAAAATTCTTATATGTAAACCAGCGATTTATTTTAGCACAAACAGGAATTTTGTCAATCTTCGGTTTTGGCCGGGTCGTTTTTTTGTGCTAAGATGAAAGGAGTTAATTTGCCTGGGTAGAGCGGGTGCTATTATGTATTATTTATATATGCTTATCTGCCGGGACGGAACCATCTATACCGGCATCACGGTCGATTTGGAACGCCGGATCGCGGAGCATAACGATTCCAAACTGGGAGCTAAATATACCAGCGCGCGCCGGCCGGTCAGACTGGTCTATTCTAAAAAATTCAAAAACCGTTCAGCCGCGTCCAAGGAAGAAGCGCGCGTCAAAAAAATGTTCCGGGAAAAGAAGTTGGAACTAATCAATTCAAACGGATAAAAATAAATATGGAAAAAAACAACCTGGTTTTTTTGGATACCGAAACGACCGGCATCGGAGCGGACGGACGCTTGTGCCAGGTCGCCTATAAATTCAACGGCACGGAATCCGAGTCGCTTTTCAAGCCGCCGGTGCCGATCGAAATCGAGGCGATGGCGGTGGCTCACATCACCAATAAAATGGTGGCGGACAAAGAACCTTTCGCTGATTCGCAAATGAAAAAAGATTTGCAGGTCCTGTTTGCAGCTGGCAATATTTTGGTGGCCCATAACGCCGCGTTTGACGCGGAAATGCTGCGCCGCGAGCAAGTCGAAGTCAAAAAGACTATTGATACCTATAAAGTGGCCCAGGATTTGGACGTGGACGGGGAAATTCCCAAATACAACTTGCAATATCTGCGCTACTATTTCGATTTGGAAGTGGAAAACGCCCCGGCCCACGACGCGCTGGGCGACGTGCGGGTTTTGGAAAGGTTGTTCGAGTATTATTTCCAAAAAATGCTGGCGGAATCGGGAAGTGAAGAAAAGGTGCTGGAGCGGATGCTGGAAATCTCGGCCAGGCCGATTTTGATCAAGAAGTTCAACTTCGGGAAATATAACGGCGAGAAGGTGAGTGAAGTGGCCAAGAAAGACGCGGGCTATTTGAATTGGCTGTTCAACCAGAAAGTCATGGCCCGCGAGCAAGGCATCGAAAATGATGAAAACTGGATTTATACTTTGGATTCATATTTGAATCCGAACAAACTGTTCTGAAAAAGAATATCGGACAGTGAAGATTGTAGTATGGAAAGTAATTATTAAGCGAAAATAAAATGAAAACAGCAGAAAATTTGCAGGCGGCTTTCGCGGGCGAATCACAGGCTAATCGTAAATATCTGGCCTTCGCTAAAAAAGCGGAAACGGATGGGCAAAAAGGTTTGGCGCAGCTTTTCCGCGTGGCGGCGGAAGGCGAGACGATCCACGCGCTCGGGCATCTGGCTGTCCTGGGCGGAGTCGGCGATTCCAAAGCTAATTTGCAAGCGGCTATCGATGGCGAGACGCATGAGTTCACCGAGATGTATCCGCGATTTATCGAAGAGGCTCAGTCGGAAGGGGAAGGCGCGGCTGTTCTCAGTTTCCAGCGGGCCAATGAAATCGAAAAAGAGCACGCCAAACTTTTCCAGGAGGCTTTGGCCCAAGAAGGCGATATCGCCGAGCAGACATATTATGTTTGCGGGGTTTGCGGCCACGTAGAAATCGGCGCGAAACCTGAAAAATGTCCGGTTTGCGGGGCGCCAAAGGATAAATTCAAAGAAATCGTTTAGGAAAAGGCGTTATCCCGATAATATGGTTTTTGCCGATATTGTCCGGATGGTAAAAATTTGCTAAGATAACCCTATGAGCATCAAAAAAAGAAATAAGAGAATGCATATGATATGGGTGATGATTTCCATATTGGCTGTTTTGGCAATGGTCGGATTCACGATCGCTCCGGCTTTATTATATACGTAATAGCCCGATAACTTTTGGAAATTATGGGTAATAAGAGCTGGTATAGTTCCATAAGCGTGAAAATCGGATTATTGTCCGGAGCCGTCATCCTGATTTTCGTCGGTACGGCGATTTATAAGGAGACGATTAAAAAAAATCAGATACAAGCTGAAATCGACCGGTTACGGGAAGAAGCGGACAAAATCAGTAAAAAAAATTCCATTATCCAGGACAAGATCGCCTATTTCCAAAGCAAGGACTATATGGAGATGGAAGCTAAGGATAAGTTGAATTTGAAAAGTCCTGATGAGCAGGTGATAATCGTGAAGCCAGGAATGGCAACGAAAGAAATTCCCGCTGAGCCGTCGGTTCAAGTGGAAAAACCCGAAGTCAAAGTGGTAGTCGCTAACCATATGAAATGGTGGAACTATTTTTTCAAATATTGATTCCGGCGGATGGTTCCGAAATGATGATCGATTGGAATAATAAGATATGAAGAAAGCCAAGGTGGAAAAAAAAATAAAACCCCGGACGATCGCCTATGCCTTTTTGGTCATAGCGTTGGTTTATGTGATGGTTATCTGCGTTTTTCTGTATGGATTCGGGAAGCGTAATTTTTTGGTGGATGGCGCGGTCAGATATCTGCCTTTCCCGGCAGCCGTTGTCGGCCGGGGCGCTTTTGTGAGCGTGCGGGAACTGGACGGGAATCTCAGCGCGGTCAAGCGTTTTTATGAAAGCCAAGATTTTTCCGACATCGGCCTTAGGGTTGATTTTACGACCGGGGATGGACAAAAAAGATTGAAGATAAAAGAGAAGGATATTTTCAATAAATTGATCGAGGATCGGATAATCGAGCATTTGGCTGCCGGGCGCGGCATAACCATAACGAAAGAAATGGCTTCGCAAAATGTACAAAGAGAAATGGACCGCTATGGGAACGGTTCGGAAGTCGAAAAAACCCTAGATGGCTTGTATGGTTGGAATATCGAGGAATTCAAAGAAAAAATCGTTAAGCCGGATATGTATCGGGATGAATTGGATAAGAGTTGGAGAGCGACGGAGGGCGATTTCGTGAAAGCTGAAGCTAAAATATCTGAAGCGCGGAAAGCGGTCGATAGTGGCAAGGATTTCGCCGAAGTGGCTGAAAAATATTCCGAAGGGGATAGCGCGAAAGACGGAGGGGATTTGGGTTGGTTTACAGCCGATCAGATGATGCCGGAAATCGCCATATCGGCTTTTATGATGAAAAAAGGCGATCATAGTGATGTGATTGAAAGTCCGATCGGATTCCATCTCATCCGGATTGACGATAAGAAGACCGAAGACGGTGTCGATAAGGTGAAAATCAGGCAGATTATGGTGCGGACAAAAAGCTTTGCCGATTGGCTGCTGGAGCAAGAAAAAGATATGGATGTCCGTTTGTTGCTCAAGGATTATTATTGGGATAAGGAAACGGGATCGGTCAGGTTCAAAGACGCTGAGATGGATGAATTCGAAAAAAATCTGGATAAGAACTCAGCTGGCGACATATCAGTGATGTTTCAATAGGGTTATTAATTAAAATTAAAACAATCCAATTAAGCCGATCCGAAAAAGCCCAGCTTTGCGGAAACTTAAGCGGATAAACAAAAAGATGTCAAAAGCAGTTGTAAACGATGAATTGTGTATCGGGTGCGGAACTTGCGAGTCGCTTTGCCCGTCAGTCTTTAAAATCGAGGATGGTAAGTCGCACGTCTTGACGGATGAGTGTGGAGATTGCGATTGCCAGGAGGCGGCTGATAGCTGCCCGGTCAGCGCGATTACGATCAAATAACTGATTCCTATCGACAGAAGACCTACTTTTTTGTTTCAAGCCTGAAAGTGTTTTTTGTCGCGAAAAAAATAACAATTAATGTCTGCCCTGGATAGTTTTTTCGATTATGCTCGGCAGCGCCAATGCGTATGGAAATAATAAATGAGCCAATCCAAGGTGGAGCCGAATCGGACGCCTATCGGCCGGCGCCGAAAAAAAAAGCCGGTTTGTTGATCGGAATGTTTTTTTTGATTGTGGGGACGGTTTTGATTTCATCGGTCTTCGGAGCGACTTTCGGTTTTTTGGCCGGGAGCGTACCGAAAAGCTTTTTGCCGGATAAGTTGACCGGACTTCTTGGTATTTCAAGTGGAGTTAAGAATCCGGAAGTGATCAAACAGCGGATCGTGGAAGAAGATTCAGCCGTTATCGACGTGGTGGAAAAAAAATCTCCGGCCGTGGTCAGTATCGTGATCAGTAAAGATATCTCACAGATCCGGGGATCGCTGCCTTTTGATTTGCGGAATTTTTTCGGGCAAGGTATGGATCAATTCGGTTCAAGCGATAGCGCGACGGATGGGAATCAAAAGAAAAAAGTCGGCGGCGGGTCAGGTTTTCTGGTCACGGAGGATGGTATGGTAGTTACGAATAAGCACGTCGTTTCCGATGCTTCGGCTGAATATACGGTTATGACGAACGACAATAAGGAGCACGCGGCAAAGATTTTAGCAGTGGATCCGGTCAATGATATCGCGGTTATCAAAATCGAAGGCCAGGGCTATCCGACGCTGGACTTGGGTGACTCCGATTCTTTGAAGATCGGACAATCCGTGGTCGCTATCGGCAATTCGCTGGGCGAATTTTCCAATACTGTCAGCAAAGGTATTGTTTCCGGTTTGGGAAGAAGCTTGACCGCTTCCGGCGGGCAGGGGCAAACGGAGAAGTTGAGTGATATAATCCAGACTGACGCGGCGATCAATCCGGGTAATTCCGGCGGTCCTTTATTGAATATCGATGGCGAGGTGGTGGGAATCAATGTGGCGATGGCGCAAGGCGCCCAAAATATCGGATTCGCTATTCCAGCCAATCAAATCAAGCGGGTTGTCGAACAAGTGAAAACGACCGGGAAAATCACCGCGCCGTATCTCGGAGTGCGTTATGTCCCGATTGATGATGAAATTAGAAAAGCATTCAATTTTTCCTATGATTATGGCGTGTTGGTGGTGCGAGGCGACAGGGTGACGGACTTCGCGGTCATTCCGGGATCACCGGCGGACAAAGCCGGCATAACCGAAAACGATGTCATACTGGAAGTTAACGGAGAGAAGGTTAATGGTGCCAATAGCCTCAGCGGGCTGGTTGCCAAATATAATATAGGAGATAGCATAACTTTGAAGGTTTGGCACAAAGGGGACGTCAAGGATGTAGTATTGGTATTGGCGGAAAAAAAATAAAGGCGGGGATAAGTTTATGAATATAGACAGGCTTACGATTAAAAGCCAGGAAGCATTACGAAATTCACAAGAACTTGCGATTGTCAAAGGCCAGCAGCAGGTGGATGTTTTCCATCTGTTGCATTCGTTACTGGCGCAAGATAATTCCATCGTACCCGTGATCGTGAAAAAAATGGAAATCGATATCCAGGCTTTGAAAAATAAAGCGATGGTGGAAATTGATAAATTCCCGAAAACTTCCAGCTATGACAGCATAGGGCAGATATTCATAACTCCCGAAGTAGTGGCTGTCCTGAACAGCGCCGAACAGGAGTCGGCGCGGATGGGCGACGGATTCGTGTCGACGGAACATCTTTTCCTTGGTTTGTTGAAGGAAAAAACGAGAGTTAAAAACTTCTTATCCGCTGCCGGCCTGGATTATGACAATGTCTTGAAAATAATAGCGGATGTGCGCGGCGGACAAAAAATCGATTCAGTCGAACCGGAAAGCAAGTTTCAAGTGTTGGAAAAGTATGCCATCGATATCACTGATTTGGCGCGCAATAAGAAACTTGATCCGGTTATCGGGCGGGATTCGGAAATCCGGAGGGTGATGCAGGTTTTGACGCGGCGGACAAAAAACAATCCGGTCTTGATCGGCGAGGCAGGTACTGGAAAAACGGCGATTGTGGAAGGATTGGCGCAAAGGATAGCGGATGGGGATGTGCCGGAAACGCTGAAAAATAAAAAATTAATCTCGCTGGATCTGGGGTCATTGCTGGCCGGCACGAAATTCCGCGGTGAGTTTGAGGAGAGGCTCAAAGCCATCATAAATGAAATCAGCCGCGGGGATGGGCGGTATTTGTTGTTTATCGATGAGTTGCACACTTTGGTGGGAGCCGGCGCGACGGAAGGGGCGCTGGATGCTTCGAATATGCTTAAACCGGCTTTGGCGCGTGGCAAGATTAAGATGATCGGCGCTACGACAACCAGGGAGTATCAGAAATATATCGAGAAGGATGCGGCGTTGGAAAGAAGGTTGCAGCCGATAATCGTCGCGCAACCGTCGCTGGAAGATTCCGTGGCGATTTTGCGCGGACTCAAAGAAAAATATGAAGTACATCACGGCGTCAAAATAACCGACAGTGCGATCCAAGAAGCGGTCAAACTTTCCGACCGTTATATTACCGACCGGTTTTTGCCGGACAAGGCTGTCGATTTGATTGATGAAGCTACCAGCGCTTTGCGGATGGAAATCGATTCGATGCCGGTGGAAATCGACAGTATGGAGCGCGCCATCCGCCGGATGGAAATCGAAAAAAAAGCTTTGGAAAAAGAAAAAGAGGCGAACGCTAAAAAAAGGATCCGGGAATTGAATAAAAAATTGGCGGAAAGCAAAGAAGAATTCAACCGGCTGTCTTTGCAATGGAAAACCGAAAAAGATCTCATTACCAATATCCGCCAGCATTCCGCCGAAATCGAAAGGCTGCGGGGCGAGGCCTCCATTGCTGAGCGTGAATTGGATTTGGAAATGGTGGCGGAAATCAATTACGGCAAGATTCCGGAATTGGAAAAGAAAATCCGGGAAGAAAAAAACAAGCTGGACGGGATCCAGAGCAGAAATCCTATTTTGAAAGAGGAGGTAACCGAAGAAGACGTGGCCAAAGTCGTGGCGCGCTGGACCGGCATCCCGGTGGCGCGGATGCTGGAAAGTGAGATGCAAAAATTGTCACAATTGGAACAAGAGTTGCAGAAGAGGGTCATCGGCCAGCACGAGGCGATCAAAGCGGTCGCCAATGCGATCCGCCGGTCGCGTGCGGGGATTTCCGAACCGCATCGGCCGATCGGTTCATTCATATTCCTCGGTCCGACCGGAGTCGGCAAGACCGAATTGGCGAAATCTTTGGCGGCGGCCCTGTTTGATTCGGAGCAGGCGATGGTCCGGGTAGATATGAGCGAATATATGGAAGCGCATTCGGTCGCCAAAATCATCGGTTCACCTCCAGGCTATGTGGGCTATGAGGAAGGCGGCCAATTGACGGAAATCGTCCGGCGGAAACCGTACAGCGTCATCTTGTTTGATGAGATAGAAAAAGCGCACCCGCAAGTTTTTAACATCCTTCTGCAAATTATGGATGACGGCCATCTGACCGATGCGCGCGGCAGGAGGATCAATTTCAAGAACGTGGTTATTATCATGACTTCCAATATCGGTTCGGACATCATTTACAAGAGCGGTCTGGGATTCAAGGAAGAAAAAGATGAAGCGTCCGTGACGGAGCACGATATGCGCCAGCGGGTCTTGTCCGCCTTACGTGAAAGCTTCAAACCGGAATTTTTGAACCGGCTGGATGAAATCATAATCTTCCATCCGATCAACCGCGCGATGTTGAGGAAAATCGTGGATTTGCAGTTGGCGCTTGTCCAAAAACGTTTGAGGGAAAAAGATATCAGGCTGGCGTTCACCGCTAAGGCCAAAGATTATCTGAGCAAGAAGGGGTATGATCCGTCCTTTGGCGCCCGCCCTTTGAAACGGGTCATCCAGAATGATATCTTGGATGAATTGGCTTTGCGCATCGTCGAGGGCAGTATCAAGGAAGGTGATAGCGTCAAGGCGGACGTCAGAAATGGCAAAGTTGTTTTCGGATAGGAATGATGGTATGATGGAGCGGATAAGGGGTAATCTATTTTCTCTCGGATGTTTCTAAAATTCCAACCACTTTTACAGAGCCTTTTCTTTCTTTTCGGTTTGGAAATGATTTTGTTCAAGCCGGATTCAGTTATGTTGATAATGTTCTTTTTGCTGATGGTTTCCGCTTATGGCGGCCGGAAAGTCGGTGGCAAATGGTTCTTTTCGGTTTTGCCGGTTTTTTTTACCCTCTCTTCCGCGGCGCTGCTCTATCTGATAACGCTTGATTTTGAACAGCAGATTTTCATCTTGCTGTCCTCGGGAATGTATTATCTTTCTATGTTCGGCGCCTACCGCCTGGGAATTTATGCCGGGGATAAGACGGCTAAAGGGATGAATATGGCGGCGATGGCGGCGACGATTTTTTTCACCTATGCCGGGGCGTACGGCTTGTATCTTAACTTCCTGGTCCCGCTATATTATCTGATGCTCGTGTACTTGGTGGTGACATTGCTGGTCAGCTACCAATATTTCCTGATTATCAAGAGTGACGGGCGGAAAATCGTTTGGGCGTACAGTTTCCTATTGGCGCTGATTATGACGGAAATCGTTTGGACGATGAATTTCTGGCCTTTCGGCTATTTGACTACCGGAGTCATTGCCCTTATACTGTACTATGTCCTTTGGGACTTGGCTCAGAGCTATTTCCTTGATTTATTGGATAAAAAACGGGTCGTGGCCAATATGGTCTTTTTTTCGACCATGGTAATTTTAGTCCTATTGAGCGCCAAGTGGTTGCCGATCATATAGGAATTTTAAAGGCTAAATTTGAAATTTGAAATGGAATCCAAATGTTAAAATTTTAAATAATTAGGACATTTGGAAATTAAAAATCGATTTAAAATTTCAAATTTAAAATTTAAAATTTCGTAGATTATGAAGAAAAAAATCATCAAAAGATTGGCTTTGCTGGCGTTGCTGCTGGTATTCGGCGGCTTGGGCGGAATCATCGCCGACCGTTACCTTTTCCCGTATCTCAGTGCTACGAAGACTTTTTCTAAGTACGCTTTTTTGCGGAAAGGTTCGGAAACCATCACGGTCATAAATAAGACCGAGCAGGTAACGGTGAAAGAAGAAACCTCTATCAGCAAAATCACCAACCAGGTTTCGTCCTCGATCGTGAATATCGTTTCCTATCAGGAAGACGCGGTGAGCCAGTCGCTCAAAAAGACAGCTATCGCGAAGGTCGGGGCAAAAAACGGCACGGGAATCATCGTGACGGGCGATGGGATGATTATGACCTACGCTTCCGGCATCAATCTCCAGTCGGGGGCCAAATACAAAGTTATGACTTATGACGGCAACGCGTATGACGCGGCCTTGCTCGGAGTCGACAGCTATAGCAATCTGGCTTTTTTGAAAATCAACGCCAATAACCTTTCTGTCGCGTCCTTCGGCGATTCCAGCAGCGTCAAGCCGGGCGAGAAAGTTATCGCGGTGTCCAACAGTTTCGGCTCCTATGCCAATAAATATGCCGCGGGACTCATCAGCGATTTCAATCCCGCCTATAACCTGGCTGGGTTGGCCCTGTCATCTTCGGAAAAGCTGGAAGGAGTGTATGAAACCGATTTCAATTATCAAAAATATTTCATCGGCGGTCCGGCAGTCGATTATAACGGGCAAGTCGTGGGCGTCGTCGGGGTTATCGAGAAGGATAATGCGCAAAGTTTTTTCCTGATTCCATCCAATAAGGCGCGGGCCGTAATCGACCGGGCGGTGAAAAAAGAATTGGACAACAATATTTTTCTGGGCATCTATTATCTGCCGATTTCCAAAACCTATGCGATTGAGAATAATCTCAGTATCGAATCAGGCGCCCTGGTGTATTCCGCTTCCGGCCAGCTGGGCTTGGCGGTCATCGCGAATTCCCCGGCACAAAAGGCCGGCTTAAAATTGGGCGACATTATCCGGGCGGTAAATGGCAATGAGGTTTTGGTGGAGCATTCTTTATCCGATTTATTGTACTCTTTCAAAAAAGGTGATAAGGTTGAACTGACGGTTTTGCGTGACGGGCAAGAAATTAAACTGCTGGTACAACTGTAATAGGATTGAAACAAAAAGACAAAAAAACATACGAAGAAGCTTATTTTTTGTATGTTTTTTTAATCTAAGCCAATCGGATGCCGGAAAGCGGCTGGGTTGTCTGTAATGTGGTTCAGTGCCGAAGATATTGACAAAAAACAGTTTCCGTGCTAGGATGCGGTGTTATGGTTGTTTCGTAGCCAATTAATTATTTTTTTTCGCTTGGTTAAATAGATTCCGGACCTCGGAAATTTAACGGAGCCCATAAACTTATATGAGTAAAAAACACCTAGTTTTCGCACTGGCGGCACTCGTTTTGGCAGCGGGTTTTTTCGCAAGTTCCGCGCTGGCGGATGTCGATGTCGACATCGACAATGACAACAATGTGACTGTTACCAGTAGTAACAGCCAGTCACAAGGCCAGTCTCAGGACCAATCGCAGAGCCAAAAACAAAACTCCGGTTCCCAGTCCCAGGGCCAGTCACAAGGCCAGTCACAGGGCCAATCCCAGGCAAGTGCGGCTTCAATCAGCCAAAGCTCGGAAACGGATGTTAATATCGAAGTCGATGACGATGACAAAAACCATAGCCATAATAAAAAATCGGATCATGACAAGTCTGGCAAAAAATACGCTTCAGTCAAAAGATTGCCGGCTACCGGAAGCAATGGTTTGGTTTTGGCCGGACTTGCCCTTGCGGCAATCGCGCTGGCATCCGTTGGCATCAGGAAATATTCAACCAAATAAACCATCTATCAGTCTTACGATTTTTCGAATAAAATGAGCGAATTTTTCAGTAAAATCAAACAGTACGCGAAGAGGGTTGCCTTGCTGGGCAGCCTTTCTTTGGTCGTGTTTTCCATCGCTTTTTTCTTGGTCAATATGAATATCGATCCGGTCCGGGAAATATCGCCGGAAACCGCTTCGATAAAGGAGGCCGAGGCTAACGCGGAATTCAAAAAGCGGATCGGTTCCAATGATATCGCTTTCGCTTGGTTTCCGGATTGGGCGAAAATCAACAATCTGGCGGCGGACAATGTCTATGATGCCGATCCGGACGGCGACGGGTTGCCGAACTATTTGGAATATATCCACGGGACCAATCCTAATCTGGCTGATACGGACGGCGACGGCTTTTCCGACAAACAGGAAATAAATAACGGTTATGATCCGGACGCGCCGGGAGACGTGAAGACATCGGTCTTTGTACGCATCGACAAAATCGGAGTCGAAGCTCCGATGGTCTGGTCGCAAAGCACGGATGAGGACAGTATGTTGGCTGATTTGGAACGGGGATTGGGCCATTTCTACCAGACGGCATCTCCGGGACAGATCGGCAATGCCGTGATTTCCGGCCACTCCAGCAACTATATCTGGGCGAAAGGGGATTACAACCATATCTTCAAAAATTTGAATAATTTGGAAAAAGGCGATGCTATCACGGTGAAGACGATGCAGAAAAACGGGCGGATCGTTTCCTATCACTTCAGTGTCGGCGACAAATTCACAGCCGCACCGGATGACGAGCGGATATTCTCTGCGACGCCCGGCCGGACTTTGACCCTTTCGACTTGCTGGCCCTTGGGAACTAACTTCCAACGGTTGATCATAAAAGCCGAGCTAGTAAAATAGCCCGGTCTTTTTTTGGCTTATATCTGGGATAAATTGATTAAGGGTTGACAAATGCCGTATTTTTTGCTAGAATACGAGGTTCTTAGTATATCTATGTTTGACTCGGAGCTGGTCCTGTTTGAGTGGGACGAGAGCCGTTAGAGTATAGATTTTTATTCCTTAAAAACCGAATACACAGTTTCGGATTATATATAATCAAAAAATTTAGCTACCAAAAGGAGGTAAGCTATGAAAAAAACAAGTTTAGTAACCATTGCCATCGTGGCGATGATGGTTGTTGGGTCCGTCCAGATGTCTTGGGCGGGTGATGCAAGTGTCGACGGCGACGGCAATGCCGTGGGCCTCGACCTCCATAACGAAAACAACAGCTCTGTCTCAGGGGTTAACACCCAGGAGCAGGGGCAGGATCAACAACAACAGCAACGCCAGGAGCAGCAAGCGACTGGCGGAAGCGCGGAGGTTAATTACAATGCACCGAGCGTTGTGGTAGCGCCGGTTGCATTGGCTGGAGTTGTCGGGGGACACCCCGGTTCTCCGGCGGTCGTGGTGAATGGCGGAGGGGGTAACGGCGGAGCCGTAGGTGTTGTCGGCGGGCAGAGTATGGCCGTTGGCGGCACGCTGCAGTCGGCGATGCCGGGCTGGACGCCGTTCGTATGTCGGCCACTATGGCAAACATACACGTCGGACCGGATCAAAGCCTCAGCGGTTCCCAGTAAATTCGGGGATCGCAAAGGTGGATTATGGCACCGCTTGGGTCGTGAAGATTCAAATGGTGTGCCGCATGCCCTGGATTTTAAGGCGTATGACGGCAAGCCGGTTCATATCCTGAACTGGCAGCCGGCCGGTTCAATAATTCACGAAGGTGACGAATTGCTGGATGACCGTATTTGCGAAGGTGATTACGGTCAACCATGGGATGCTGCTCTTGGGCGGTGTCTTAGTGAGCTGGTTGAGAAGACTGGTACCCATCGAGTCTCGGCGTATTACAAGATTCGTCGTGACCCGAAAAATAGCGGCGCATCACTTGGCAGTGGCGCTGCTGCGGGAGGTATCGCTGGGACTACTGGAGGCATGGTGTCTTTGGGTGGTCTCATTGGTACGACCAGCGCGTATGTCGACGAAGCTGTTGACTGGTACGTACTGGCCTTAAATGACGGGCTCATTGAAGCTCCTCCGGGAGCTGATATGTGTGTCGGTCAGCTGGTTATTCAACGTTCGGTCGTGGTAGAAGAAATTCCGCCGGGGCCGGAAGTTTGCGACCCGAGACCGATCATAATCAAAATCGAGGACCTGAAGAGGAAAGTGATAGAGTGCAAACTCTATTGTTTTAATAATCTAGGTCTTCGTCGGGATCTCGTAGAGGCGTACATTGATTTGTATGTCTGTACGGGAAACCGTGAGTACCTCCGCGACGCGATTGAGAATGCAGAAATCGCCGAACGGAATTACCTTAGAGGCCACGACATCAAGGCTCACAAGGCCGAGGCCGATAAGGAAATCGCCCAGGTGTACTATTTTTGGGCGGGTTGTATCAACATTTTGGACGGCGAGCGGGCAGCAATGTCGTTTGCCGAATCCAAGCACCTCGAGCGGTTCCCGAAAGGGTTCAAATAGAGGTGACAAAACCAATCATTCGGGGCGGGCTTCGTGGTGAAGCTCGCCCCTCAACAAATTTTTCGGAGGAGGAAGTAGAATGAAAAAAAATATAATGGTAGTTCTGGTGGTCGCCCTTCTCGGGCTGGTGGCATCGTCGGCGTTCTGCGCCACGGCTACCGAGGAGACTCAGGTCGGCGCCTCGGCGCCTCCGGCGGAAGTTTCGTCGGCCACGACTGACCCGGCCACAGCGGCTGGGGCGGAGCTGGAGTTTAAGCTCCGCAATCTCAGGGAAGATATGAAGGCCTCCTGGGATAAAGCCGCTAAGGGTCAGCGGCTAGCCCTTCAGTCTATAAAGGGACATGCGGCAAAGGCAGAAATCGCGGCCAAGGATGCTAAAGCTGCGGCCGCGACCACAGCAGTTTCCGCTTCGGCCGCGAAGATTGCAGCTGAAGAAGCGGCCAAATCCGCGGAAGATGCAAGAAGCATCGCGGACCTGGCAGGAAAATCCGCGGAGGCCTCGGCCAAATCAGCTGATGTGGCTGAGAAAGCGGCCTCTGCCTCTGCCTTGTCCGCTAAATCAGTGGAAGAGAAAGCCTCAAGCGCGACTTATCGCGCATTGTGGGCTCTATGGTTAGCAATCGCAAGCTTTGTCGGGGCGATTGTGTGTGGGGCCATCGTGTTCTTTAAGAAATAACGATGGCTAAGCGGTGTTCTCCAATCTTTGGAGGACACCGCCTTTTAATTTTAGCGGGAGGCTTGGATTTGGAAACGACGCACGGTAAAAACCTGGACATTAACCGGTTTTACAGACCCATCATTTGACAAAAAAGCCGGTATTTGCTAGACTCCCAAGTCAATCGAATGGCTTATTATTTTTTATTTCACATAGAATGGATTTGAAAGAAATGTTAAAGAAGAGGATTTTTTGGGGCATCTCCATCGCGCTGGCGGCGGTTATTTTTGTCGTGGCAATGAACGCGGGCAAAACCTATCGGGCGGAAACGTCTATTTTGTTTTTGCCGAAAACCGGAATCACCGCTCGCAACATCGATCAGATCATCGCCAATGCCAGACAGATACCGCTGGCTTTGTCTTTCTATGACAAACTTTTACAAAAAAATCCGAGCATTGCGGACGCGGCATCGGGATTGCCAGCTGCCGAAAGGAAAGAATTTTGGAATTCCCGGATTGAAGTGGCGCAAATCGGGAAAAGCGGCTTGATCGGATTATCCGCGTTCGGTGCGGACCAAGCTGAGGCCGAATCGCTCAACCGCCTGGTCACCAATGATCTGCTGGTCGTCCTGAGCAATTATTATAATGTCAAAACCGATTTGGACATCCGCATCATCGATGGGCCGATTTCCAGCGAAGTGGCGGGAATGGATGTCTGGCTGCGGATAGCGGTCAGTCTGGCCTCCGGTTTTATAATCGGATTTTTAGCGGTCGTGCTTTTTACGATTTTGAGCGAAGTTGATTTCGAGCAGGTTGCCGGGTCGGCAGACGGCGGATCAAAGGAAGCGAAAAAAGAACCGATAGTTGGGTTGCCCAGGGTCTCTTTTACGGAAACCAGGACGGAGAAAAAAGAACCGGCCGCGGAAGTAAAAAACATTTTTAATTTTGATACGGAAAAAGAAGCCTCTTTGGTGTCACCTAAAAAAGATTTCATAACTTCGGAAAAGAAAGCGGCCGCGCCGAGCAATCTGCCGGTTTCGGAAGAAGAATTCACTTTCAATATTTCCGGGGAAGCGGATCTGCCGGTTTCGCCGACGATTGGAACGGAAGAGGTTAAACCGCTGGAAGAAATGATCGCGGACGCGGTCGCGGCGGATACGACGCGCGAAGCGACGCCTGAAGAAGTCAAAGCGCGGCTCAACAAACTCCTGAAGGGGGATATGTGAAATTTCTATAATCTTGGAAAAACAAGCCGGCATCCGCGAGGGGCCGGTTTTTGTTCCGCTCCGGCCGCCGGAGCGGAGGATTGTGCGGTTGGCGGGATTTATGCTAGAATATTCTTGCCTGAAGCGCGGCTCGGAAGCCGGTATTTAGACCTAAATAATAAAGGAAACACGCAAATGCAACCACAACAAGAAACTCAAAAAAAAGTCCTGGTCTGCGGCGGAGCGGGATTTATCGGTTCGAATTTTATCCACTACGTCCTGAAAGCCAGGCCGGAATATAAAATAGTGAACTATGACAAACTGACTTATGCCGGCAATTTGAATAATCTGAAAGACATTGAAAATGATCCGAATTATAAATTCATCCAGGGCGATATCATCGATTTGGAAATGCTCGACAAGGTTATCCGGGAAAATGGCATTACGCATGTCATAAATTTCGCGGCGGAAACCCACGTCGACCGTTCCATCCACGGCGGATGCAAGGATTTCGTCCTGACCAACACTCTCGGCGTGCAAATGATTTTGGATGCGGTGCGCGCCAATGGGATTGAAAAATTCGTGAACGTTTCCACTGATGAGGTGTATGGCGCGTTGGAGCTTGGCGACGATACGTTATTTACCGAAAACACTCCGATCGAACCGAATATGCCCTATGCCGCCGCTAAGGCGGGGGGAGATTTGATGTGCCGGGCCTATTTCAAAACGCACAAAGTCCCGGTTGTGGTGACCCATTGTTCAAATAATTACGGCCCGTACCAGTTTCCGGAAAAGTTGATCCCTTTTTTCGTATTCAAGCTATCCAAAGGCGGAAAAGTGCCGGTCTATGGCGACGGTTTGAACGTCCGCGATTGGATCCACGTGCGCGACCATGCCAAAGCGTTGCTTTTGATGCTGGAGAAAGGTGAGCCGGGCCGCGTGTATAACATCGGATCGGACAACGAGCGGAATAATTTGGAATTGACCAAGATGATATTGAAGCTGATGGGCAAGGGCGAGGATATGATCGAATATGTGACCGATCGCCCGGGACACGACCGGCGCTATGCGATCGATGCGAGTCTGATCCGCAGCCTCGGTTGGACGCCGGACTATCCGCGGGAAAAATTCGAGCAGGGACTCAAAGAAACGGTCCAATGGTATTTGGATAATAAGGATTGGGTGGATGATTTGTGGAAAAAGAAAGATGAAATGAATAAATTTATGGACGCTTATGTGACAAGGACGGACAAACCGCAGGAGAGGTCTAGTTAATTTTTATTGATGCAAATAATATGGAATTAAAATTTCAACAAGTCGAGTTAAAAAAAATCCAAGCGCCTAATTTCGTGATGAGCCCGGTGGAGCTCAAGGATTATGTCGGATTTGAAGTCAAGCGCGTCTATTTTATCACTAAGCCGACCGGCGACACCGGCGCGCATTGTCATAAAATTGAAGAAGAATTTTTCATCTTGCAAAACGGGACTTGCACCGCGGTGATCGACCGCGGACAAGGATTGGAAGAAATAAAAATGGAAGGTCCGACCGGAGCGCTGTATGTCGGTCCATATGTCTGGCATCAGTTCAAGGATTTTTCAGCCGATGCGGTTTTGCTAGCCATCTCTTCGACGAATTATAATCCCGACCGTTCGGACTATGTCGAAGATTACGCGGAATATATAAAAATAATTTTAGAAAAGTAAATATGGCGGAACGGCTGATACTTCCGGGTTTGACGACGACCCCGGGATCGGATTGGAGGATGAAAGTGGAAGAAATCGACAGGCTTGGCATCAAAGAGTTGGCCTTGTTCCCGACATGTTTGGGGCTGGAAGAACGCCGGGAACTTTACGGCCTCTTGGAAGGTACCGGTCTGGAAAACATACCACATGTCCATCTGCGGGATGATATGGAAAATTGGGAATTCGACTATTTGATCGGCAGGTACGGGACGCAGGTTTTCAATTTCCATCCGGATGCATCCAGTGTAGATATGTTGAACCGAGGGGAATATTTGGATCGGATGTACATCGAAAACCTTACCGAAATAGATGGAATTTTCCTGGATTGTCTGGAAAAATGCGCGGGCGTCTGCTTGGATGTTTCGCACTGGGAAGACCAAGGGATGATCCAGAAAAACAAAGGTTACGATGGATTGGAAAATATTTTACAAAAAAACAAAATCGGTTGTTGCCATATCTCGGCGATGAATGATCATTTTACGGTGTGGCCGAATTATATCACCGGCAAGAAGATAAGATATTACAGCAACCATAAATTGAAGGATTTGAGCGAATTGGACTATGTCGGAAAATACGTCCGCTATCTGCCGGAGATCGTCAGTATCGAACTGGGAAATACGTTCGCGGAACAATTGGAAATCAAAAAATATCTGGAACGGATAATAAATTAAAAAAAATATCCTATGGCTAAGAAAACCGTATCTCCGAAGGTCCAACCTTTGGAAAAACCTTCGAAAAAGAAAATCGTTTTGATAATCGGCTCCAAAGGGATGCTGGGGCAGGAACTGGTCAGTGTCTTTAAAAGAGATTCGGATTATGCGGTGACGGCGTGGGATCGGAAGGATATTGATGTTACAGTGGAAAAAACATTGAAAGAAAAGATCCAAGAGTTGGAACCAAGCATCATCATCAACGCCACGGGCTACAATGCGGTGGATAAATGCGAAGAGGATAAGCAGGAATATGAACTGGCGAAAAAGCTGAACGGCCAAGCGCCCGGGTATTTGGCGAAAGCTGCTAAGAAAATCGGCGCTGTTTTCGTGACCTACTCTTCAGACTACGTTTTTGACGGCCAGCCGGAAATCCCGGAACCGGCCGGTTGCACCCATTCTTGCGGATCGTGCGGCTTGCACCAAAATTTCGTGCCGCAAATCGGTTTTGACGAAGAAGCAGAAACCAACCCGCTTTCTAATTATGGCAAATCTAAAGTTTTGGGCGAAAAAGCCGTGCAAAAATACGGGCAAGACTACTATATCATCAGGCTTTCCTGGCTGTTCGGGAAGCCCGGCGCTTCGGAAGGATCGAAAAAAAGTTTTTTCGCTATGATGCTGGAACTGGGCAAGAAAAACAAGGAAGTGAAAGGCGTGGATGATGAAACTAGCTGTTTCACCTACGCGCCGGACTTGGCGAAAAAGACCAAGGAATTGGTCGAGTCCAAAAAACCGTCCGGGATTTACCATATTACGAACGGCGGTCCAAGCAGCTGGTATGAAGGCGTTTTAGAATTATACCGGCAGGCCAAGTTGAAAACGAAAGTCATCCCGGTCAGCGGCGCGGAATTCTTGCGGCCGGCCAAGCGTCCATATTATTCGGTTTTGCTCAATACGAAACTGAATCCATTGCGCGGATATAAGGATGCGCTTAAAGAATATTTAAAAAATAATAAATAATCCTATGTCGATATTGAAAAAACAAGACCCGAAAATTTACAAAGCGATCCAAGGCGAGCTCAAACGCCAGCGGGAGGGGATGGAATTGATTGCCAGCGAGAATTATGTTTCGGAGGCGGTGCTGGAGGCGCTCGGAACGGTTTTGACCAACAAATATTCGGAGGGCTATCCTGGCCGGAGGTATTACGGCGGGCAGGAATTCACGGATGTCGTGGAGAGTTTGGCGATTGAGCGGGCCAAAAAGCTTTTTGGCGCCGAACACGTGAACGTCCAGCCGTTGTCCGGCGCGCCGGCCAATATGATCGCCTATAGCGCGGTGCTCAAACCCGGCGACAAAATCTTGGGGATGGACCTTTCACACGGCGGACATCTGACGCACGGCCATCCCGTGACCCTTTCAGCCAAAATCTATAACTTCATCGGATACAAAACCGGGGCGGATGGGAAAATTGACTACAAAGAATTGGAAGCGATGGCGATCAAAGAAAAGCCGCAGATGATTTTGGCGGGATTTTCGGCTTACACCCGGCAATTGGATTACAAAAAATTCGCGGCCATCGCCAAGAAAGTGGGGGCGATTACGATGTTCGATATCGCCCATATCGCGGGACTCATCGCCGGAAAGGCCTTGCCTAATCCGGTGCCATATTTCGACATAATCACGACCACGACCCATAAGACTTTGCGCGGGCCGCGCGGCGGGATGATCCTGTGCAAGGAAAAGTTCGCCAAGGCGATCGACAAGGCGGCTTTCCCCGGATTCCAAGGCGGACCGCATATGAACAATATTGCCGCCAAAGCGGTGGCATTCGGCGAAGCCCTGAAGCCGTCATTTCAAAAATATGCCAAGCAAATAATAGCCAATGCCAAAGTGTTGGAAATCGAATTGAAAAAACATGGGTTCAAATTGATGTTCGGCGGCACGGACAACCATATGGTTTTGGTGGATGTTTTCGGATCAAAAGGCGTGACCGGCAAGGAAACGGAGGTCGCTTTGGACAAGGTCGGCATCACGTTGAATAAAAATATGATCCCCGACGATCCGCGTAGTCCGATGGATCCGAGCGGCGTGCGCATCGGCGTGCCGGCCATAACCAGCCGCGGAATGAAAGAAAGGGAAATCAGGACGATCGCCCGCTGGATCAACCAGGTGGTTGAAAACCATACGGATGAAAAAAAGTTAAAAGCGATCCACAAGGAAGTGATCGTGCTGTGCAAGAAATTCCCGCTCTATAAAGGGTTGAAATAAGGATCGATTATCGGGATCTCCATTGAAAATGAAAACGGCATAAATCTTCCGGTTTGCGCCGACGACTGGCGTGCCATATATACGGGGCAGGGATAGCTATAATTGCCGGAGTTGCTATTTTTTGGTATAGTTTGAGGCGTATGGGGCAATGCGGTAAAAAGTTAAAAATAGTTTTTATGGATAGCAAAAAAGAAAACCACGACAAGGACGCTAAACGGATACGGGGGATAATCTTGGCTGGCGGGTCGAATACCCGGCTTTTCCCCCTGACAGCGACGACTTCGAAGCAACTGCTTCCGGTTTATGATCGGCAGATGATTTTCTATCCGATCAACGTTTTGGTTAAAGCCGGGGTAAAAGACATCCTGATTATTGTCGCGCCGGAACATAGCGGGCAGTTTTTGAATTTGCTCGGTTCGATTTTTGAGAGATTCGGAGTCCGGATCGAGTTCAAAGTGCAGAAAGTCCCAAGAGGCTTGGCTGACGCTTTCATTATGGGGGAAGATTTTATCGATGAAGGGAACGTGATAATGGTCCTGGGCGACAATATTTTCGAGGATGATCTGAGTGAATATATAAAAAAATTTAAAAAAGGAGGGATGGTTTTCGCCAAGGAAGTTGAGGATGATCCGAGAAGATACGGGATCATTGAATTTGACAAAGAAGGCGTAGCGGTTTCAATCGAAGAAAAACCGGAAAATCCCAAGAGTAATTTTTGCGTTTCGGGAGCCTATGTTTTTGATAACCGGGTGGTCGGGATAGCTAAGCATCTGAAACCTTCAAAAAGGGGGGAGATTGAAATCACCGATATCAATAAGGCATATTTGGAAATGGGAGAACTCCATGTTGAAAAACTCAAAGGGGAATGGCTGGACGCGGGAACTTTCGATTCGCTTCTTGAAGCGGGACGGATCGTCAAGGAAAAGGGGATATACAGGAAATTCGACCCATTGATTGACGAGGCTATCGGGGAATTTAACAAGGAACTGAAAGAAATAGTTAAAAAAAGATTAGGATAAGGATATTCCAATTATGGAAGATAAAAAAACAAGAGCTACTATTTTAGTGCTTAATTACCAAAAGGCCGACAGGACGGTGGAAAACATCAAATCCATCGTTTCCCAGGAGGCAGATTTCCGCTATAAAATTTTCGTTGTCGAAAATACCGCCCATAAGAAAGAAGAGGGTGAGTTGATACGGAAAGAGTTGGGCGGTCTTGAGGACGTTGAAGTCATAATCAACGAAACGAATATCGGATATTCCCGAGGAAATAATGTCATAAAAGGCCGGGAAGAGGGCGATTACGTCTTTGTGGTCAATCCGGATATTATTTTTAGAGAAAAGGATTCCTTGCAAAAAATTATCGGCTATATGGATGTGAATCCTGATATCGCCGTCCTAGGTCCGCAACAAGTGAATGATAATGGAAGCATAGCTATGAACGTGAGGGCTTTTCCGAAGTTTTATTTGCAAGTAGTGAGAAGGATATTTTTGCGCAATTTTCCGATTTTGAAAAAAAAGGTCGCTTATGACGAAATGAGGCATCTGGATTATTCAAAAATCCAGGATGTCGATTGGCTGCAGTCTTCTTGTTTTGTCGTTCGTCGCGATTTTTGGGAAAAAGTCGGAGGGCTTGATGAGAGATACTTCCTTTTTATGACGGACACCCAAATGTGTTTTGATGCTTGGAAAATGGGACTTCGGGTCGTTTATTATCCCGAAGTCAAGGTGTACGCGGACGGCAAGCGGGTGAGTGAAGGGGGTTTTTTGAAATTTTTCAGCAGTTGGGCTTTGCGCTGGCATGTCTTCGATGCTTTAAAATATCAAATCAATAACTTTGGTTCGGAAAATCCGAGAGAAAAATACTATCGGGCAAAAAGTAAAAAATAATTTTCTTATTTCTTTCGAAGAACATATGGATTCATTGCTGGTAAAACTGGGGAAGGTCAGGATGGTGTTACGAAGGAACGGTTTATGGGGAGGCACTAGGATCGTTGCAGGCTATCTGGTGACTTTTGTCAAAGCTTTTTTCGTCGGTTCCGGAGACGTGCTGTTTATTTCCAGCGGCGTGGGGGATAGTGCGTTCTACCGCGCTTACAATCCGGCCGAAGAATTGAGGATTCACGGGTTCAGGGCGGCTACCACTATTTCCGACAATCCTAATCTGCCGAAACTGGTTGATAAATTCGAAATTTTCGTGCTCCATCGGGTTGCCTGGAATGGGAATATTGAAAAAATGGTCCAGTGTATCAAGGAACAAGGGAAAGAAATCATTTTTGACACAGATGATTTGGTGTATGATCCGCAATATCTGAAGTATATGGATTATTTCCAAAAAATGGATCCGGTGGAGCAGGGGCAATACAAAAAAGGGATCGGGGCGGAAATCGTCAATGATCCGTATGTGAAGACCTGCACCACAACCGTTTCATATCTGGGGGATAAGTTGCGGAAAAAAGGAAAAAAAGTGATTATCGTTCCGAACAGGCTTTCCGATCATGAATTGGAGTTGGCTAGCCGTCTCTTGAAAAAAGAAAAAATTAAGGACAGATTCGTGCGGCTGGGCTACTATAGCGGGACGCTTTCCCATAATAAGGATTTCGCCAGCATCACGGATGCGCTGATGGCCGTGCTTGGGAAATATGGGAATGTGAAATTGCTTCTGGCCGGTTCGCTGGATATCGAGGATAGGCTGAATAAATTCGGTGCGCGGATTGAGACCTTGCCGCGGGTTCCACGGGACGAATATTACGGCAATGTATATAAATGCGATATCAACCTGGCGCCGTTGGAGATTGACAATCCGTTCTGTGAATCCAAATCGGCCCTCAAGTTCATTGAAGCCGGCGTGTTAAAAGTTCCGACGGTGGCGGTGAAAAACCGGACATTTTCCGAAACGATCGAAGACGGGGTTGACGGATTTTTGGCTGGCGATACTGCTGAGTGGATAGAAAAAATAGGCCGCTTGGTCGAAGATAGGGAATTGCGGACTGCGATGGGCAAAAAAGCCAGGGAAAAGGTTTTAATGAAATATACCAATAAAGCCAGTCAGAACGAAGAATATTACGGATATCTGAGAAGCATCATAAATAAATAAAAATCGGATTTTATGGAATCGTGGCCGAAAGTTTCTATTATCATATTGGATTACAACGGAGGGGAATTGCTGAAAAATTGTTTGGAGAGCGTACAGGGCGTCGATTATCCGGATTTTTCCGTAATAGTCGTTGACAACGGTTCCCAAGACGGTTCACTCCGGATGGTCCAGGAAACCTTTCCTGATGTATCCGTCTTGAAGAACGGAAGTAATTTGGGATTTTCCGGCGGCAATAACGTCGGAATCCGTTATGCTTTGGAGCGAGGGGCTGACTATGTGCTGCTTCTGAACCAGGACACCGAAGTCGAACCGGATTTTCTGAAAAAGCTGATGGTGGCGGCGCGGGAAAATCCTTCAGCCGGCATATTGTCCCCGCTTATTTTTTGGAAAAAGACCGACAAAGTCTGGTTTTCCGGCGGCCGGATCGATTGGCTGGCTATGAAGACGCACCACGAAAAAAAAAGGAGGCAAGGTGCGCCGTATAAAAGCGGCTTCGTCACGGCTTGCTCTATGTTTGTGAAAAAAGACGTTTTTGAAAAAATAGGCCTTTTGGATGACAAGTTTTTTTTGTATTGGGAGGATGCCGATTTCAGTTATCGCGCCAAAAAAGCCGGCTTTGCCATGCTGGTCGTACCGGAAAGCGTGATTTACCATTTTGAGGTAAGCAAAGCGCCGAAGGGTATGAAATTATATTGGTTGGTTTTCTCCGGACTCAGGTTTTTCAAAAAAAACACCCCTTTTTGGGCCAAGGGATGGATCGCTCTCTACTATGGATTAAGAAAAATAAAAAATCGGATGGATATGGCGTTGCGTCCCGATGAGGATGCGCGAGCCGTTCAGAAAGCTTATTATGATTTCGAACAAGGAAAATAATTACGACCTTTCGGTCATCATCGTGAATTATAAAAGCGAGCATTATCTGGAGCAATGCCTGGCTTCGATTTATCGTACGATAGGCGGTCAAATGTCATTTGAAATCATCATAGTCAATAACTATCCTGAGGAAAAATTGGAAAAGATCCGGCAAAGCTTCCCTGGAACCAAAGTGATCGTGAGTTCGAAAAACGGCGGCTTCGGACAAGGGAACAATGTCGGGGCGTGGGAGGCTTCCGGCGAATATCTGTGGCTCTTGAATCCCGATACGGAAGTCATCACTGGTGATTTACGATCGGTTATGGAAGAATTCAGGCAAAATGCGGGTTTGGGCGCGCTAGGTTGTTGTCTTATGACCGAATATGGTAAAATCCAGGAATGGGGGGCTGGAACGGAAATCACCCTCTGGGACTTACTGAAGAATAATCTCGGGATATGCGCCAGTCGGAAAATCTGGGAGAGCGGAAACAGGCAAGAGGCGGCCTGGGTGGCCGGCACGGCTTTGTTCGTGCGCAAAGATCTCTTTTTGGGAATCGGCGGGATTGACGAAGATATCTTTATGTATTTCGAGGATGTCGACTTATGCAAAAGGATCCGGGAGGCAGGCAGGCAGGTTTTTTATTTTCCGGAAATAAAAATCTTGCACAAGTGCGGGGGCAGCTATGGCGAAGACGGGAAAAAAAGGCAAAAGCAGAACTACTACGACTCGCTGGTCTATTATTTCAAAAAACACCGTCCGCGATTGGAAACGTCCATCGTGAAGACGCTCAGGAAAAGTTTTTTTAATTGATAATTTTTTAACATCATTCAAGATAAAATTATGACGACAAGAAAAATTAAGAAGGCTATCATCGCCGTTGCCGGTTCAGGAACCAGGCTATTGCCAGCCACCAAATCGATGCCGAAAGAAATGTTGCCGATCGTGGATACTCCGATTATCCATCTCGTGGTGGAGGAATTGGTCGCGGCCGGGATTGAGGATATCATTTTCGTCACCCGCTGGGATAAGAAGCCGCTGGAGGATTATTTTGACCATAGCATCGCTTTGGAAACCGATCTCCGCAAAAATGGAAAGGATAGCTTGGCGGATAAAATTGAAAAAATCGCCGATATGGCGAATTTCGTGTATGTGCGCCAGAAGGGTCCCTATGGCAACGGAACGCCGGTTTTATCGGCGGCCAGCCTGGTGGACGATGAGCCGTTCGTCTTCGTCTTCGGCGATGATTTGGTCAAGTCGGAAGTTTCATTCACCAAACAGATGGTGGAGGATTATGAAAAAAACGGCAACCTGATGATCGGCGTGCAAGAGGTTCCCAAAAAAGACGTCGTGCGCTATGGAGTCGTCAAATTGAACAAAGAAACGAGCCAATTGGAGGATATCGTAGAAAAACCAAGCATCGAAAGCGCTCCGTCCCAGTTGGCCGTGTTCGGCAGATATATATTGAACCAGGAAATAATCGACATACTGAAAGATACTCCGCTAGGGAAAGGAAACGAATTATGGATAGCGGACGCGATCAAGACATACGTCGAAAGGGGCGGGAAGGTTACGGCCAAGGAAGTGAAAGACGGGGAATGGATGACGACCGGCGATCCGTTGAATTATTTGAAGGCCACTTTCGCCTACGCGATGGATCGGGAGGATATCAAATACGACCTGATGGAGTTTATCAATTCTCAAAATAAATAAAATTTCCGTAGCGATCCGTGAATTCGCTTGCTTGCCGGTATTTATTCTTAATTCGCAGAGGATATGAAAATCGCCATCCAAGCCGCCGATCTCGACCATAAGCGCATAGATGGGACCCGGGTCTATATCTCCAATCTGTTGAAAAATTTCGGCCGGTTGGACAGCGACAGCGACTTCAGGCTCTACCATAGGAATAGGTTCAATCCCGAACTGGCTCCGCCAGTCTTTGCGAACTATGCGGTCATCCGCAAGCCATTTCCGTTTTTGTGGACCCAGACGCGCCTGGCCTATGAATTATGGCGGAACGTTCCGGATGTCCTATGGATGCCGATGTCGGCCTTGCCGGTGATCCGCCGGAAAAAAATGAAAACCGTAATTACCATCCACGATCTGGCTTTCAAATATTTTCCGCAACATTTTCCTGCTAATGATTTGCGCAAGCTGAATTTTTTCGCCGACTATTCGATCCGGGCCGCCGACAAGATAATCGCGATTTCCGAAGCGACCAAGAAAGACATTTTGAAATTATATCCGGAAATAAAAGCGGAGAAGGTCAAAGTCATCCATCACGGATTCAGTCCGGATGTTTTCGACCGGGCGCGCGATGCGGCGCGTGAAGCGGAAATCAAAAATAAATTGGGCATTGCGGGAAACTACATCATCTATATCGGCGCCATCCAGCCGCGCAAAAATCTCGATACCCTGATCAGGGCTTTCGAATCGTTGAAAAGTCGGGCGGTGAAGGCAGATGGCTTTTTGGAAAGCTTAGAGTTGGTTATTGTCGGGGAAAAGGCCTGGTTGAGCGAAGGAACGGTCAAAATGGCCCGGCAAAGCCGGTTTGCCGGCGATATCAAAATGCCCGGTAGGCTCAAATTTGAGGATGTGGGGCATCTTTTCCGCGGGGCGGGGGTATTCGTATTCCCGTCGCTCTATGAAGGTTTCGGCATTCCGGTCCTGGAGGCGATGGCGGCCAAGGTGCCGGTCATCTGCGCGGACAATTCCAGTTTGCCGGAAGTCGGCGGCGAAGCTTGTCTGTATTTCGAAGCTGCCAGCCACGAAGATCTGGCGCAAAAAATCAAACGCGTTTTGGAAAATGGGGAATTGCGCGCTAAGCTGATCGCCAAGGGCACGGAGCAGATAAAAAAATTCTCCTGGGAAAAATGCGCCGCGGAGACTTTAGACTATTTGAAAAATTGACGCTATTCATCTTGGAACGTTTTGAAAATGAGATAGCCGGTCGTTGAAACCGCGGCTAAGATGAAGAGATTCAAATAGATATCCAATTTGAGCATACTGTTGAAAAGCAATAAAAGGAAGATGGAAAATAGCGGCCAAGCTATTTTTTTGTCGGTGGCGGATGCGCTTCCGATCCGCGCTTCCTTGCGCATCTCGCGGATCAATACGACATTTATAAGCATAGCGAGCGCTATTTTGTAGAGTTCCAGGTGCTGCGAGACTATGCCCGGAATCAAGCCTTCAGCGACCAGGGAAAAAACGAAAAGAGCTAGCCATAGCAACAACAAATCGTTGAGCAGCTTGTAGATTAGGATGGTATTTTCCGGCTTAAAGCGTCGGAGGAGCTTGTGAAACATAGCGGTTTTTTATTTTATTATAGATATCGCGTAGGAATGCGACCAGGTTGGTCCGGCTTATGTCTTTCTTGAAGGAAACGTTCAGATAATCGATTTTCGTGCTATCGTCCAATTTCATAATGAATTCGTAGTTGGTGCCGGCCAATTGCTGGAGGCTTGCGATCGGAATTTCGCAGGAATACGATCCGAAGAAACCTTGTTTGATTTCGCACTGGCTGGCAGCTTCCAAACTTTTTTCTGAAACCGGAATCGAGGAATGGTGCAACCAGGAATCGACGATATTCCGGGATGGCAGAAGATGCTTTTCGGAATCCTTGACCATATAGTGGTCGGCGTTTTCGATATTGGCGAAAATCGTTCCGTTCGGGTGGACGCTTTTGATCGTGAAAAGTTTGGTTTTTTCATAGAGCGCGATTTCATCGGCGCTGGCAGCGATCACATCCTCCCAGGCGAAACCTTTCTCAAGGAAAGTCACGGGATTGTTGATCGGCAGGATCTTGTTGTCACTGACGACATAGACGGATTCGCCATAGGAGATGAGCGAGCCGTCGCTGAAGCCGATAGGGATTTCGGATAATGGATATTTGGAAAAGATATCCGCGTTTTTTTCCAGCGCTTGCCGCGGTCCATATTGGCTGAGGAAAGCTTGTTCGCTGGAGAATTTTTTCAATCGGGCGTCTTCTAGTAAATAGTAGTCGCTGTCGATTTTGAAGAGAGAGCCGTCAGGATAGCCCTCATCGCCTTTGATCAGTTGGCCGGCCGGATTGAACCGTAATTCTTCCGGTGCGATTTCGACGAACGCATCGGGCGCGTAGCCGAGAGCCGGGACGGCATCAGCGTCGAACCGGCGGAGCGTGCCCTGGGAAACCAGATAATAGTTGCCATTATTTTTAAGAAGCGATCCGTCTTTGAATCCGATCGGATCGCCTTCCGGATAGAGGAAGGCCTGGTATGATTTTTTGACGATAATCGAACCGGAATCCGGTCCGGATGAATCTTGGCCTTGCGGAAATTCGATGACGGCCTTGGAAAAAGTCCCTGTCGCGGCCATATCGAAATAGACGTCGCGTCCGGCGGAAATGCGGCCGTTCTCAACGGGGGAATCGACGCCTTGATAACGCGGGACGGCCATGCTGTTTTTAGATGAGTCCGGATTGGTGAAAGAGAAAGTGAAATTCTGTGCGTCAAAAATCACGCGGACGGCCATAATGGCGGCCAGCAAGAAAGCCAGCGCGTATAAGGCGGTTTGGAATTTTTTGTAGCGCGCGTAATCTTTTTCCGCGAGCGGGACATCTTTGGTCAAATCGAACCACATTTTTTTGATAAATCCATAGCTTACGTACTTGTTTGATTTTGCGATATCCGCCAACCCGGCAAATGCGTAAGTCCTGGGATTAAAAAATTATTCCCTCAACAGATATATTTTACCATGGACGGTGATATTTTTGTTTTCCGGAAGCCTGATCGCGGCGCCATACATTTCCTGCTTTTCTCCGGTCACGATGTCGAGCATATCCGTTTTGATTTCATAATTTTTGACGGCGGAGAGCCTTTTGAGCAGGCCGCTGGACCTGTAAAAATCCAATTTGTCATCCGGGATTATGAAATAAACCGAACTGAACCTCTTGTAATCCAGTTTATCCAAATCCTTGGGGTTGAAAAAATAGACAGCCTGTTTGCCGTAGAGGAAATTAAGCGGTCCGGTCATCATCGACCAGCCGTCGCCGGTAGCGTCCCGGTCGATCAGGATCAAATCGGAGGCTTTGAAATTGCCGCTGATTTCTTTGATTTGCGGCAGAAGATTTTTGTTGGGCGAGATGGTCAGGTAGGGAATGAAAACCATCAGATTGGTTGCTAGCATCAGGAAGATGAAGACATAAAAATAAACCCTTTTTTTTAAGAACCAGTCTAAGAACCAGACCGTATAGAGGATGCTGATGGGAACGATCGAGAAAACGAAGCGGCGCAGCATCCACGGGTGGTCGCTGGAAATGCTCGGATGGATGAGATAGATGAAAGTCGGCAGGATGATGAGGAAGGGGGCGATGATTTCAAACCGGCGGTGTTTCAGGAGATAGATAAAGCCGATGATTCCGAACAGGATGAAATTGAAAATAGCGTACGCGAAAAGGACTTTGATGACATAGGCGGTCGTTTCCAGGATTGAGACCGAGGCGGGCAAAGAATAATCCTTAAGGCCGGAGCCCAGTGAAATGAAAGGACTGAGGATCCCTTTGAGCATCAGCATATACGATTGGGTGTCCAGTACCAGGTTGAAAAAATAGAGCAATATGAAAGTGCCGAACAGCAAGAGGAGTTTTTTGCCGATGACCACGAAGAGCAGATATTTCCAATCCTTGTATTTGACGAGCAGTATGGCGATGATGATCGCTAGGAAGCCCAGGGCTTCCACGCGGGTGAAGATCAAAATGGAGAAGGATGTGATGGAGGCGAGCAAATAGAAACGTTTTTTACTGTGGGTGAACAGGACGAATTCGTACAGTCCGAACCAAGTGAGCATCAGCGCCAGGTTCTCGCTGAGCGTGAATTTGAAAAACCAGGAAAAAATGAAAGAGGTCAGGACCAGAAAAAGGGCAGCAAGGGCGGATCGGGCGCGCAGATAATAGCGGGCGACCAGATAGAAAGAAAAAATGAAAATCAGGAAAGTCACGCTATTGGCGATCACGAAGCCGTTGAGGCCGGCCAAGGAATAAAAAACCGCCAGCCAGGAAACATAGCCCAAGGGGAATTGGGTCATCAGTTCGCCTTTAGGCGTGTAGTTGAAGCCGGGGAAATTCAAAGCCGGCCCCGGGCCGTAGATTTGGAAAAATTCTTTTTCAGCCGGGAAAGAAAAAGTCAGGCGGTGGTTTTGCGCCAGCTGGATAGCTGATTCGCTGAGTGTCCCTTGGTCGCGTCCGGAAAAAATGGTCGGGACGGTGTAATAGGAAAGAATAAAGATGCTCAGGAGTGACAGGAAAAAAACCAGAAAAAAACGGTGGTTGATTCCGATCCTAGTCTGGTTGAAAGCGATCAGGTAGACGAGGCCGATTCCGCCGAGAAATATGTAAGCGGCTAAGAATAGGTTATAAAAAATTCCCAGGAGCGACAAAGCCAGGCCGAGCCAGCCTAAGCCAATCCAAAAAAGCACAAAGATTGTGAAAAGCTGGGTTCTATCCAAATTGACCGCGGGTATCCTTAATTGCATTGTTTCAATTATATAGACAAAGGGATATTTTGCCAAACCGGCTGAAATGGGATAGAATTCTGATGGATATTAAAAAATAATTAATTAAAAGAAGACGCATTATGTTTTTAAACGGAAGGGGATCGGGTAGCGGGCGGATCGCCGGGGGCAAAGCGGGACTCAAGAAATTTTTTACCAAAAAGAATGTTATCATAATCGCTTGGGCAGCCTTTTTTATTTTAGGCGCCTTTTCCGCCTATTGGTTCGTAATCAAAAACAAGCAGCTGGTGGTCATCGAAGCGCTCAATGTCGCCAGCAAGATTTCAAACCTATTGCCGATTCCGGCGGATGAAAAAAAGGAATTGGACGTGGTCAACCGGCTGGTCCAAGACATCACTAAAAGCGACGGGGTAACCAGGAATTTTTTGGTATTGTTGCAAAACAATATGGAGCTCCGTCCGGGAGGCGGATTTTTGGGGCAATATGCGATCATAAAAATAAAAAATGGGGAGGCTGTTTCGGTTTTCGTGGAAGACGCCAACCTGTTGGATCAGAAAATTTCCGCTAAAATAACCCCGCCCTACGCGTTACAACGGATGATGCAGCTCAAAAAGTGGAAATTCAGGGATTCCAATTTTTCTCCGGATTTTCCGACCAATGTGGATAAGGCGGAATATTTCCTGCGTCTGGCGGGCAGCCAAAGCAAGTTTGACGGAGTGGTCGCGGTGAACTCGCAGGTGTTCAACGATATCTTGGAAATCACGGGGCCGGTTTCAGCTCCGGGCAGCTCGGTCGTTTTCGACAGTTCGAATGCTGCTTTGAAATTGGAAGAAATCGTCGAGAAGCAATATCTGCTGGACGAGAACCTTGATACGCAAAACAGAAAATGGATTATGAAAAAATTAGCACCGGTGATCATTGAAAAGTTATCCAATGCCGGCGATCTGGCAAAGCTGGCGAAATTTTTCCATAATGAATTGAAAAACAAGAATATTATGCTGAATTTTTCCGACCCGGAACTGCAAAGTTTGGTCGAAAGCGTGTATTGGGACGGAAAAGTTTCCGCGGATTGGCAGGGCGACTATCTGATGATGGTCGATGCCAATATGGGCGCGCTCAAAACCGACTACTATATGCGCCGCTCGATGGCCTATGACTTGGATTTGACCGGGGAAAAACCGGTGGCGACGCTCAAAATCCTCTATAAAAACACCGCGCCCTATGGGGATTGGCGGACCAGCGACTACCATTCGTATCTGCGGGTATATGTTCCGGCCGGAGCGAAGCTTTTGGAAAACAAGATGGTTTCGCCGATTGGCGGCACTGTCGATGAATTCGGCAAGACCGCTTTCGGGTTTATGCTGCACACGCTGATTGGCGGAGAAACCGATGCGATGATAAAATATGAATTGCCGGTCAATTTCAGCGCGGATGAATATAGATTATTGATCCAGAAACAATCAGGAGTGGGGGATTTGCCGGTGAAGATCCACATAAAAACCAAGGAAGGAGAATTCAACCAGGAAAGCGTCTTGAAAGGCGACTTGAAATTCCAAATGAAAAATTAGGCTGGAAAAGCCGATCGGATAATCAAATAATTTAAATAAACGGTATGAAAATACTCATTACGGGCGGGGCGGGGTTTATCGGCTCCAATCTGGCCAAAAAATTGATGGACCGGGGGGATCAAGTGGTGATGATCGACAATTTCAACGATTATTACGACCCGCAACTAAAAAAAGACCGCATCAAGAAATATCTCAAGGGCTACAAGTTCAAGCTGTACAAGGGTGACATCCGCGATACCAAACTTCTGGAGAGGATTTTTAAAACGGAAAAATTGGACAAGGTGATGAGTTTGGCGGCTTTGGCCGGCGTGCGGAATTCGCTGTTGGATCCGCTCGGTTATGAAGATGTGAACATCAAAGGCACGCTGAATTTGCTGGAAATGTCCCGCAAATACAAGATCAAGAATTTCGTGTACGCTTCGTCTTCTTCAGTCTACGGCAATAACAAGAAACAGCCGTTTTCCGAATCAGATAGCGTTGATACGCCAATCTCACCCTACGCGGCCACCAAGAAGGCCACAGAGCTTCTGGCGCACGTCTACAGCCACATCTACGGCCTGAACACGACGGGATTGCGTTATTTCACCGTCTATGGCCCGTGGGGCCGGCCGGATATGGCCCTCTTCCTTTTCGCGGACGGAATCACCAAAGGCACGCCGATCAACGTTTTCAACCGCGGCAAGATGAGCCGCAATTTCACCTACGTGGATGACATCGTTTCCGGCACCATCACCGTCATCGACGCCAATCTCAAATGCGAAGTGATGAACATCGGCGGCGACCGCGAAGAAACCCTGATGCGCTACATTGAAGTGCTGGAAGAGAACCTGGGCAAGAAAGCCAAGAAGAAAATGTTGCCGATGCAACCGGGCGACGTGCCGGCGACCGTGGCGGACATCCGCAAGCTCAGGAAACTCGGCTGGAAGCCGACCACCAGGATTGAAGAAGGTATCAAAAATTTCGTGGGGTGGTATAAGGAATATTATAAAGTCAAATAACAACGGTCCGAGCATTTCAAAAAGCCATCCCATCAAGTGGGATGGCTTTTTTAATGCGGAGTCCTATAACCGGATCAAAAGGATCAGGGAAAGAATGGAAATGACAATGAAAGAAATCGCGATTGCCGCAAGGAAATAATGTTTCAGAAACCACGGCTTGTATTGGGAGATCCGTTGGTTGAGTTCGGAAAAATCTTGCCAGATGTGCGCGTTTTTGTAGACTGGACGGATTGACAATGGCTGGCCTGTTTCATCTCCCATAGTGAAAAATTGGATGCTTTTGGCGCTTTCTTTTTTGTTGGCAAAGGTGGCGGTCAAACAAAATTCCTTTTCTTGAGAATCCGGTATTCTGTCGAAGCTGAATTCATAGAGATTTTCCGTGTTCAAAAATGAATCATCCAGATAGCCTGTACGCAAATTTTCTTCACAATTCGCATCGGCAAGTTTCATTTCCATCCGGTCGCCATTTTCATATTTTATGCCTGGGCTGCGTAACAGGACTTCAATCTTAGTAAGCCCGTCGCGATTGGCAACAAATTTTTGCTGGAGACTTCCTTTGGGCCGCAATTTCACGGTTAGTCCTTTTTGCAGGACAATGTTTGAATCGCGGAATGATAACAGATCAAAAAAACGCCAGGCGATGGATAGTGTGATGATTGAAACGATGATTAAAAATATTTTTTTACTGGATATTTTTGGCATAAATGCTGATTAGTATTGTATCCTATTCTTTTAGTATATCATAGACTGCGGTTACAACGCATGTTGGGTAACGTAACTTTTTAAAGATGGAACCTTCGGATGTCACTATGAAATCATTTCTTCCCAGTATTTGTTCCCTCTCGCATTAAGCTGGTGCATATAGGCACTATCAATATACAGATAAAATGTGATAAAGGCGGCCATAAATTTAGAGTATTTTTTCGTGATAAAATTTGAGTAAGGTTTCTTACAGATAAAAGCGATAAATTATCACGTCGAAGATGATATACATCGATAGGGAAAACATTAGGATTGCACCGAGTTTCAGTGAATATTCAAAAAAATGCTCCTTTTTGATCTTGTGAAATAACATGCCTAACCCGGTATAAAACAAGATGATGTGTGAAACCAGATTTGGCAGGAAATAGCGCCCGGGCGTGCCAAGCGATATGATGCCTTCATGGACATAAACCCGCCAGTCGAAAGCCCGGATGCTCAGCTGAAGGGCGAAAATCATACCAAGAAAGAAAATGGCATATTTTTTTCTCGGCAGATACGATGGGGTGTTTTTTGTGAAAAAATATAAGATTAATCCAATAACTGAAATGACTTGTATAATCCAAATTATGTTCGTAAAATGGGAGAGCAGCCAACTGTCCACCCATCCAACGTTTCCCCAATAAGTCCTTGAGGAAAGGGCTAATTTCCCAAGGGTGAGGCTTTTATCGATATACTCAGTGAAAGTTTCAAAAATTTTTACCATTCCATTTTGGAGGGGGAGGTATTTTTTGGAAAAAAATCCTAGACATAGGATGCAGATTGCGGAAAAAAAATAGAAAATGCGAAGGCGCAACGGGCTTCCATTCTTGATTTTTTCAAAAATAAGATAAAAAACAAGGAAAATGAACGCTACAAATAGGACGATGCCGGTTCCTTTGGTTAAAAATGCTAAAATAGCTGACAATAGCATCAATGATAAATTTTTCCAACCGGGACCATTTTTTAGGGCTAGTATGCCATTAAGCGTAAAGAAGAAAAAAATAGGAATTATAAAAGCATCATAGTTGATATTCGTGAGATAATCGGAGAATTTCGGATGAAATGAGATTATCGTGCTGATAAGCAATGAATTTTTTATGGATAATCCCGAGTTCTTGGCAATAAGGAATGAGATATATATAGCGATGGTAGCAAGAAAAACCGAGAATATTCTGAATATGAAAAAGCGCGTAAGGATATCCTGATAGGAGAGTGTTTTTTCAAAAAATGACAAGAAATGATGGTAAAATTGCAATCCGCCTATGATTTCGGGCTTGTTGGAATAAATATGCGATGCCCATTGCTCGGTCCTGATGGCATGTTCATTTTTTCCATCATATCCTTCGGAAAAACGGATTGTATTAAAAATCTCGCTGCGCAAAATCTCACTGTCGGCAGCAGTCGATGTTTTGCCGATTTCTTCAGAAAAACCATATGTTTCCAATTGATCGTCATCTTTTTTGATATTTTCCCTTGATTCATCCCAATAGTTATCCTCCGAATGGGAAAAATATTGGATATTGGCATAATGCCTAGCTTCATCTTGGCCGTCAAAAATAGGATGTAATGCTACTAAAAATATTCCCTTGAAAAAAAATACGGCAAGGATTATAGCAATTAGAATATTGGGTTTTTTTGATAAAGATTGAATATTTAGCATAACTCAATTATACTAAGAATAGCTTGAAAAGCAAATATTCTAGGCTAATTTAAGAAAAAAATGATAAAAAAACTAAAGAATAAAGTTTATACGCTTTCAAAAGAATGGGGGAGTAGGATCGGCCTGGACTTGCCGTATTTCGTCAAAAATGGCTTCTGGGTGGCTATTCGGCAGGGGATTGGGATGGTGAGTGGGCTAGCTCTCTCCATCGCTTTTGCCCGCCTAGCAACGCAGGAAGTTTTCGGGCAATACCAATTTATTTTGTCAGTACTGTCAATTGTTTCGATTTTGTCGATTCCCGGATTAAACACCTCGATTACGCAGTCAGTGGCAAGGGGATATGATGGGGATTATGAACGGGTGGTTAAAACCAGTTTTCTTTGGAGTTTGCTTGGAATCCCAACCCTTTTGATTATCGGAGGGTATTACTATGTCTTTCAAAACCATTCGCTTGGAATCGCTTTTATGATCGCCTCAATTTTCTTTCCGTTTTTCTATGCGCCCAATACCTGGGATGCTTTTTTTCAAGGTAAAAGTCGGTTTGACGTTGCAGCGAAATATAGCTCAATCCAGGCTATTATAAATGCTGTCGCCACAATCGTCATTATTTTTTTTAGTAGCGAAAGTTTGATTGCTATTATTATTGTGTATTTGGTTTCGTATACTTTTTTCAATGGATATTGTTATTTCAAGAGTTTGAAATATATTGAAAATGAAAAAAAAGACAAAGATACTTTAAAATACGGATGGTTTTTAACAAAAATAGGAATCCTTAATATAATAGCGAATAATATAGATAAGATCATGGTAGGTGTTTTCTTATCCCAATCACAACTTGCAATATATTCCATAGGAATTATGGTTTCAAAGCAAATCCAAAATATAACAAAAAGCCTACTTGGGATAACCGTGCCAAAGCAGATAAAACAGGGACATGTGTCAAAAAATAATTATTTAAAGGTATTTTTAATTGCGTGTGTCATATCCGTTTCTATTTGGGTGTCCGCTCCCTTGCTGATGGATGTTTTATTTTCTGATAGGTATGCGGAATCAATATATCTAACTAGATTATCTTCCCTGTTCTACCCCGTATTCGTTATATCAATTTTATATAAAAATAAATTTATATTTAATAGGAATGAAAAAATTATAAAAATAGAATCGGTAGTAGCTCCATTAATAAAAATCACCCTTATTTTTGCTCTTCTTCCTTTTTTTGGTGTGGCAGGGCTGGCATTTTTATTCGGCTTCCAATATATTATAAGTATAATTGTATTGCATCTTGTTGATAGTAGAAGAGGATGATCACTTTTTAATAGCAAAAATGGTGACTCGGCTGGTTTTTCCCAAGAAGGATAATAATAGAACGAATGGTTTTATTGCCGACCATCGAAAAAGCTTATTTTGTGCTATGAATTTGTACAATCGGCTTCCTGTTTCTTCATATTTGTAATGAGATGAGGCTATTATGTCTCTGTCAAAATGATGAAATGAATAGGATATTTTTTTGAAATCTTTTTTTAGGAGACGGGATATTGAATTTTTATTGAAAAATGTTATATGATTCGGTAATTGTAGGCCATATGAATATTTTTTAAAAAATTTATATTCTACTCCATTGAAATAGGGTATGCTAAAAATAAGTTGACCATCAGGCCTGAGCCATTTAGAAATTTTTTTAAGGGCTTTATGGGGGTTATATAGATGCTCTAGTACCATATCCAATATGATTACGTCAAAGCTTTTTTCTGGAAAATCAAAATCAAAAATTGATCCAGTTTCTACATCCAATCCTTTATTGTTTCTCGCATCTTCTGAAGCTTTGCAACTTGGCTCTATGCCCTTGGTATCCCAACCAATATCCTTGAGTTTTTTAAGTTTAATTCCATTGGAGCAGCCAATTTCCAATATCCTACCATTTATCCTGTATTTAGGTAGGGATCGATGCTTGTATAGATATATGTATGCCGGATAAAATATTATCTTATTGATGATATTTTTTTCACCTAAGTTTTTATAATCGTAATAGTTTATTAAGACTTCTTTTTCTATTAATTTGGTTATTATAGAACTCTCTTTTTCTATCGGATTAAAATAACCCATACTTTCTGGATAATAAAGTCCGATGTATTTTTCCATAGGCCTGGGGTTTTGGAAAACTAATCCGCACTTTTCACATTTTACTAAATGAAAAATACCAGGCAATTTATTTATCCTATCTGGCGTAGAAAGAAGTCGATGGAGGCCATTTTTTGAATGACAAATTATGCATTCAACATGTTCAAATTCAACTTTTTTAAAATCAAAAGACATAATATTTAATTTTGGTTATTGATTATATTTTTGCAAATGACTACCCACCTATATTTGGCTATGTGCCAAAGTAGATAATTGATCGGTAAAAAAATAAGTCGAAAAAATTTGTTATTGAAGCTCAATGTTTGTTTGGCAAGTGGATTACTTCCTCTTCCGAAGTGCGATGCGAATATATAATTATAATCATTATCTAAATAATATTCTCCTGCAGCGGATATTTTTTTAAAAGGACCATCTTTGTATGTTCTAGTGTTTTTGAATTCAAGATTTATTGCTTGGTAATCAGCTAGTAAATATTTTTCTCTCATCTCCCATCCAGTGTCTTGATTTTTGGTTAAATCATTCGGTCTAAAGTCGATAGCTAATTTTTTGAAGGTTTCTGTTTCAAAGAGAATGGCAAACATAAGTGGAAAATCTTGAGGTTTTTTAGGTGGGGCTTGGGTACCAATAATTTTAATTTTACCAGTCATTTTGTTAATTAGGATTTCATCCCAGCCTTTTTTCAACCAAGTGGCGTCAGCATCAAGAATGGAAAAAAAAGGAGTGGTAACATTTTTTACTAGTTTATTCAAAGCTGTTCCATGGGCCATACTCCCGGTCAGTTTTGTGTCTACCCTCTCTAAATATGTATTTCCATAGTTGGATATGTATTTTTTTAATTTTGTATAATCATTGACCTTGGAGCCGTTGTCAATTATGAAAACCTCATAAGGATTCTTCGTTAATTTTCTAAGTGCGTACAATGAAAGATTTATAAAATCTGATGAATTATAATTTACAATTAATATTGAAAGTTTATGCATATGGTGTAATATTTATTCGCTTTTTGAATTATGGAAGGTCATTATTTTTTTTATATGCCTGACTGATTATTCGTCTGAATAATTTGGAAAGAGGTGTGTGGGATATGATGTGATTTTTGTATGATTATGTTCGTATTGGTCTAAACGATATGTATATCATAGCGAGTTATACTTATCAATACTGCTTCTGGTTAGTGTATATACTTTTACTTCCTAGCGATTATAAAAAATCCGGTCGTGTACTTATTTAACTTGTTATTTTTATTAATTATTTTTAAATCATCTAATTTAACTAGCAAATCAAGGGCAGGATAGGATAAGTATCCTAAATATCTAAGTAATGCTGGAGATAATTTAATTAATGTTTTTATCATTTCAGCTAGGACCGTAAAAAAATAACCAATCATTTCTATTTTTTCTATTTTAAATTTATTCTTCAGTAAAACATCATTCCATTTTTTTCCAGTCCAGCGTTGATAATCAAAAGGATCGCCATGTATAGGATAAAGAAATGGCATGGAAATAATGAAATAACCGTCTTCTTTCAATACCCTGCAGCATTCATTTATGCCTTGTTCTGGATCTTCAACATGTTCAAAAAGCTCAGTCGCTTTGATTGTGTCGAAACTTTCATCTTCAAATTGCATTTTTTCTACATTGCAAATTATATCTGGCTTGAGTTCAGGGGTAATATCGGCGAAAATCCATTTCTTAGTTTCTGGTGGAATGAATTTTCCTCTTTTCCTTCCGCCGCCGATATCCAAAACCACTCCAGAAAAATAGTATCTATTTTCATTCAATATTTTATCCAAAAGCTTTCTTCTATAGGATGCCCCGATGTAATATTGGATATTTTCTAATATTTTTTCAGTAATCATATTATTTTTTTAATAGTGATTTTAATTTAATCAAATAAGTTTCGGCGTATAATGATAAATATTTGGTTATGGTTAAATTTTTTGGATGAGGCGCTCTGTAGGTGATGTTTATAGCCTCCATATATTCCTGGGCGATGTCTTGTATTTTGTATGGTGGAATATTGTTTTTGTAAGTTGTGTAATTATCGGAAACGATTTCTATTTTAGCGATGATGTCTTCTTTGGTGGTAAAAACCTCTCCACCTGACTGGATTAGTTCTGGGTGTCCGCCATCATTTAAAACAATTGCAGGAAGGCCGCAAGAAAGCGCTTCGATTAATGAATTAGAACATGGGTCATTTTTGCTGGCAGTTATGTATATATCGGATTTTTTAAGCTCATCAGCTAGTTCATTGCTTGGTAAGGGCTTGATGTGGCTTGCATTTTTGAAATTTATAGGAGAATTTCCAATAAAAATGAATTCATATTTTTTAAAATCAAGATGCTCATCAAGATATTTGTAGATATCAAAACCTTTGTTTGGATTTCCGGACCAACTTGTTGCGATAAGCCGAATTTTTCCGGAATTTTTAAAGGGAGTTTTCCCTGCGCTGTTGAATATCGAGCCATCCGGAGCATTATAAATTATGGAATTAGGTTTATTTTTAAATCCTAATTCTTCGCATTTTTTAAAGCTCCAATTTGATTGAAATATGGAAAGATCAGCTATTGATTCAGAAAGTTTGAAAATCAATTTGTCAATCCACAAATCTTTATTTCGGATTAGAAAAGTTGGTCCGTCTATTCTATGGATAAATTTTTTTTGCGGATGTGTAAATTTTAATTTCAAGAGTTTTTGGATGTTGTGATGAGAATTGAATAGTATGACATCTGCCTTTGATGGGTCATCTTCGTAGGCGCCAATTTTGACAAGCTCCTTCCGAAGAGCTTTTAAAAATTGATTTCCTCCGCCCCATGGTCCTTCTCTAAATTCTAATAATATATGGATTTTTTTCATTTTCTTGAACGACTTCATTATTTATCACGTAGCTTGGTTTATTTGTATTTTTTCAAAACAACAAAAAATGTAGCTCCTTTATCCGGGAATACCCTACGCAATATGTCGGAATATTTTTTAATTAGGATATTTTTATTGTTTATTCTTGGTATGTGGTTATATGTTTCAATTATTTCAATTTTAAAATTATCCAAATATTTTTTTGGAATAGATGCAATATCAATTCCTTTTTTTTCCTTGCTAATCTTGCCAGCAGTTGGGGATTGGATATCAATCAATTCCATTATTTTTTCGTATGAAAGATTTTCATGGACGAGTCCTTCATTAAGCAAACATGTATTTATTTTTTGTACAATTTTTTGGTAATCTGAATTCTTCGTATTTATTTTGCGGTAAATACGTTGCATTATTTTAAACAATCCAGTTTTTCCAAATATTGATATGATTAATTGAGCAGGATTTACTAAAAGAAAAATAATCCTATGGTTATACCAAAGAAAACTATTTTTAAAGAAGAGAGAATTTGGCTCATGCCCTATGATCAAGAGGCCATCAACTTTTAGAATGCGGTTTATTTCGTTAAAAAAAGGAGTAAAGTCTGGAATGTGGTGAAGAACGGAATTCATTGTTACTACGTCTATTGATTCATCCTTAAGGTTTAATGAAAATCCATCAGACTTGATAAATTTAAAATCACATAAAAACTTTCGTTGTGCTATTTTTTCCTTGCAAACAGCAAGCATTTTTTCGGATATATCAGAGCAAATAAAGGTATCTTGTGCTTGTAGGAGATCGCATATTTGCATGGGAACGAATCCGGTTCCGCATCCGATATCAACAATTGAAATTGGAGACGGCCTATTTTTCAGGATTATCTTGCCTGTGTTTTTCCATCTCCCGGATTCGCCTATAAAAATGTCGGTGTGTTTTTTATCATAGTTAATTTGTTCAAAATCATGAAATAATTCATTTATTCGAAGAACTAATTTGTTTTGCTCTGTCATAGTGAAATGTGATAAAAAATTGTTTTAATTAGCAAATTGTTTTTTTGTAGGCTTTTTGTATTTGCGCGATTATATCATCGCTATTCATCACATGGGTTGCTTTTTTATAATTATATTCCTTTAGTGAATCTGCTTGATCATTATTTCCAGATATTTCAATAATTTTTTGTATGAGTGGGGTTAAATTTTCTCTGTTGTAGATAAAATCCTCAGTTAATATATCCTTGGCTAAGCCTACGTCCGTACTGAAAATCAAGGTTTTCGTAGTGGCACATTCCAAAATTGCCTTGGGCCCGCCTTCACTTTTTGAAGTTACTAAATATGCGTCGATGAGATTGTATAGAAGATTGATTTTTTCTGGAGGGAGGTTATTTTCCAGGATATCATCATAATTTGCATTTATCGGATTTTCGTTTCCAACAAATAAACACGGAATATTGAATTCACGGCATTTATTGATGACATAATGCCTCCTCGGCCCTGCTAAAATTAGGAGAAATTTTTCTTTTGGGAGTTTTTTCATAATTTCAATTAGAAGGTCGGGGTCTTTCTGCCACTTTGGTTTTGAAAGGTCGCTTCCTAAGGAATCTCTCTGGAATGATCCTATAAGAATCCTACCCTGTATTTTTTTTTGATCTATATCTAATATTTTAGCTAGATCATTTTTGGATTTACCTAATTTTAAAAAAATATCCTTATCGATGAGAAATGGAATTTGGATAGTTTTTAGTCCATATTTTTCAATAAAAGTGTGAGTTTTTGAATTTGGAGAAATCCATATGTCAATGAGTTTTTTCAATCTATGTATCTTTTTAGGAGTATCTTCTACGTTATTTGTTATTACGGCAAAAATCTTAAATTTTATGAGTTTCTTCAGGATGGTTAATGGGTAAAATAAATATGAAATATTCAATATGTCATACCAGACCGAATATAGGATATCCGCCTTGAATATATTTCGTGTGATTTCGAAATTAGCGCTTTTGGAGAAAAGATTGATAGTATTTTTTCTGTCGCTATCGATGGACCATCCAACGTTATCTTTCCCTACCAGGAATACTTTAATTTTGTTTGACGATTGCATATAATTCCCCAAATTTAACATAATAATTTTCAATTTCCAATCCTGATTTTTCCAACTCTTCTTTGAAATTTTTTTCCGTATATTCAATGAAGTGGGTGTTGTCCAATCTATATTCAAACCCACCCTCCTTTTTGTATACAGGGAGCCAATCCCGGGTAAGTAGGGGAACGCGAATTAGTATTTTTTTGGCCAGTCTTTTTATTTTCAAAAGAAATTCAATGCGATTTTCAATATGTTCCAATACATTTGAAAGAATAATCACGTCAAACTCCGCTTTGAAGTTGTATGTCGTCGCATCCCCGAGGATATACTCCAAATTATCATTTTGGAATTTTTTCTTTGCAACTGTGATTTTTTCTTCTTCGATGTCGATTGCGAAGACCTGAGCGGCCTTTTTTGAAATGTCATGGGCGACTGATCCATTGCCGCAACCTATATCGAGCACGACATCTCCGCGGGTAATGTTATTTACGAAAAAATCATGATATCTCATTATATCGTGTTTGGGGTGTTGTCCATCGTGGATTCGCACTACCAGTGAAGAAATGGCCTTGTAGGAAAAGTTGTGCAATGCTATGAAAAATTTCAATAATAATCTAGTCATTTTTTTCGTATGTATGAATTTCTCTTTTAATTAATTCTTTTAAATCATAATTATCTACTATGGTTTTTCTGGCGTTCAGTATAATCCCCCCCCAGAGAGCCTCATTGTTTAATAATTTATCCAATCTTTTTCTTATGGAGATTTCATCGGTATCGCATAAGTATCCATTTTCACCATCAGTTATCAGATTGTTGATTCCTGCAATGTTGCTTGCAATCACTGGTAATCCGCAACTCATTGCCTCAAGAATGGTTTTGGGATTGCCTTCATAGAGAGATGGCTGCAGATAAATGTCGGCTTCATTATATATTCTTGGCATTTCGGAATTCGGAACATTGCTGATAATCTCCAGGTCTAAATTGATTTTTTTAGCTAGTTTCAAAACTTCATTTCTCAATTCTCCTTTGCCGACTATCTTTAATTTGATGCCCTGCAGGCCGCTAAGCGCTCCTAGTAAATTCAAAATATTTTTTTCCCTATCAAGCCTTCCTACGAATAGTATCCGTATCGCGCCTCCTATTAAATTATTTTTTCCAATCGGCTTGAATAATTCCGTGTCTATGCCGTTGGATATTACAACTGTATTTTTTGTTCTGTATTTTTTTTGTATATAATCAGCCTGAATCCTCGTTGTAACTATCGAAACATCAGAAAATCCATAAGCAATGCGCTCGATTATTCTGGTTAGAAATTTCTTCACACCTTTCCTGCCAAACAGGCTTTCGGTGTAGCCAGTCCGGATCGCCAGTTTTTTTTGAAAGAATATTTTTGCCAGAACCGCGCTCCAGCTTCCTAATATCTGATTCGTTTTAAGCCAAGAGCAATTTCGCAGCTGGTTTTTGTGCGCAAATGGAATGAGGAATGAATAAATCGGGTTGGGAATAGAGTATTTTTTTTGCAAAATTATGATATTTTCTGGTAGTACATCTTGAAATTTCAAATCATCGGTTCCATAGGTAATGAAATAAATCTTATTAAAATGGCTAAGAAGTCTTTTATAGATATTTAGCTCGCGATCGATATTGCCGCTTGCAATCCAATCTTCGAGAGAAACGCCATATGTAAAAAATAGAGCGAGATTTTTCATTATATTTTGTGCAATAAAAAGCGCTTAAGGCGATGGGGAATCAGAAGGATTATTAATGCCCTAAGAATATAGATTAAATAATAAATACTATAGCCGTATTTGGTTATAGCTAGCCATCGGGCCTTGATGGCAAACCATTCCTGCTCTCTTGAATTTTGGTATGATATACTTCCGTTGCCCAGCCTATATTTTAGCACATGTCGGGGCTGATAGGATAGTTTAAATTTTTTGCTGAGAATCCGCAGTAGAAATTCATAATCCTGGGCTCTTTTGAAGCTTTCGTTGTATAATTCTCCGAATACGCGCCTTTTTCCAAATAGAGTGCTGTGTGTGAAAAAATTTCCTTTTAGGAGGGTTTTTGAGAGAGTTTCGGCTATGAATGGGGGTATAGCGGTTATTTTATTCAATTGCTCACCTTGAACGTCGATTATTTCACAAGCAGAACCTATGATATCGCAGTCATTGTTAAATAAGAAATCCAGTTGTTGTTCCAATCTATCCGGAAAGGCTATATCGTCGCTATCCATGCGGGCGATATATTCTCCTTGAGCTTTTTTTATTCCCAGGTTGAGCGATTTCGTCAAGCCAATATTCTGCGGGTTTTTTATCAACTTAATTCTGACGTCTCGTGACGCGTAACTTTCCAATACCCCCGTATTTTCATTGTTAGACCCATCATTTATGACAATAAATTCAAAATCAGCATAAGTTTGTGCCAAGATGCTTTCAATCGCTTGGATTAATAATCGCTTTTCTTGATTGTATGTTGACATTATAATAGATATCTTTGGCATAAAATTAGATTCCAACTATTTTTTTATAAAACTCAATAAAGAAAGTATTGAAAAATATTGAATTTAGAATGAGTAAAGAAATGACGGATATGATGATGACTGAATCCTTTTTAGACCGGAATGTTAAGACTGAGTTTGTCCTGTGTTTTATTTTGTTACGTAACAATAATAGTATATAAATGAGAATCAGCGCAATTAGGCAAAATAGAGAAAAAATTGTCAAAAATCCTTGTCGTGAAACGGTCTGGTAAGAAAAGTTGTTGGTTTTAATCCTTCCGTAAACTGATACTTCATTCAAACTGTATTCCCGGAGATTTTTACGATCGATGATTATCCCGGACGTGCTAAGAAGTAAAGTAGATGATTTAAGATGCAGTTTCATATAGGAATCAGAAGGACGGATGGGTATTTCTTTGAGTCGGACGGTGTTTGAGGAAAATCCTCCGGCATTTTTGGTAAATGATCCTTCATATTCAATCCCGATAATTTCATTGGAGCTGAAAACAGCAAATTCTTTTATTTTTGCTTCTTCGTTTTGTGTTATTTCGATAAACCAGTCCTTGATTTTATCTCCAGAGATTATTTTTTCTGATATTTTTTGTAAAAAGGTATCTGTACACGCAGAATTGTCGTAGCAGTCAATTAATGATGAGTTCGGGGCTGGTGTTTGTTTTCCGGATGGATCAAAAAGAAAAATGCTTATGTGCAAATGGGGCTTTATGAATTCGCCTAAGTTTTTAAAATATTTGGAATTCTGATATAGTTCGAGATTCTTATTGGTGATTACTCCTATGTCATTTCCGCTTCGATCAATTTTTTCATGATCGAAGATGATATATTTTATCTTAGCTTGATTTAGATAGTACGCTAGTTTAGCCTCATCTTTTGTTGAAAATAGGAAATCATTGCGAAAGAAAATCGAATCAGTATGCAGAGTGTCTAGCATCGGGCCATTGGATAAAAAAATCGCTCTTGCGCTTAATTCAGGATATGCGAGGTATATTTCTTCGAGCGACTCTTTTTTCGTAGTATCATCTTGGTAATTACGTAAGATCGTATTTTCTAGAATGATGGGCATACTTGCGGTCAGGAAAGAAAATAAAATAATAACGGAAAAGAATTTTTTTCCGACGGGATTTTCCACCCTATTTATTAACATATCAAAAATGATAGCGGTTAGCAGCAGTGAAGGAAAAATGAGCATCAAAGAGAATCTATAGGCAATGGTGTCAATGTGCGATATGATATCCAACTTGCTTCCGACATATGTCATTAGCCAGATTATCAGTAGCGGCATGTGGCTTAAAAAATATCGTTTCGTGCATATGAGTATTATAGATAATCCTAAAAATATCATCATTATGATAGGAAATCCGGGTAAGCGGTATTCGAACAAGATTCTGAATAATTTGAAAATTGAGCTTTTTAGATTATTTAAATATATGGCAACCCCTCCTGAAATATCGAGTTTATTTTTTGAGTCTCGCTGAAAACCCACAGTGATTTCCGGATCGGATTTATTTTCAGTGTTGCTCAGGCTGAATATTTTTTGATAGTCACCAACTCCCACATTTTGAGAATACATCTTGGCTAAATATGGAGTTTGGATTGCCAATGCAAAGATACCTATAAGGAGGGTTGTCGATAATATTTTTTTTAGGTCGCTCGTCGTTGCCTTAGCTGGTAAATTAGAAAGATTGAGGGTGAATAGCGAGATGGTTATAATTGAAAATAACGCAACCAGACTGAAGTCAATAATCACGGCCGGCAATATATGTGCATAAATCACTGATCCAATCAAGAGAGAAGCAATTACCACGTCTTTTTTATTAAGGCCGCCTTGTCTGAATAATTTCAGTATGTAATATAGTGCTCCGAGAAAAAACAGGGTGGCAAAATGGTTTCTCAGGAGGTTATCTTCGATTGAAAAAAAGGAAAAAGAGAAATTGAGGATGATTACGAATATAATCGCTATATGTTCATTTTTTGCGATTAGCTTCAATAATTTATAAAACACATACAGCCCGGCAACCGTGATCGTATTTTTTAGGATAATGATGGACCAAAGGGGGCTTGTTATTTTTGCTAAAAAATAACTTACGGTAATAAAAAAAGGCTCGACCCTGGCGCTATGGATGCTTTGAGGAAAATTTTTAATAAAATCCAGATAAGCTATATTGGTTGAATATTCCCTGGACAATCCATTGCTGTAAAATAAAAAAAGATTAGCTAATAAACAAGCCAATATCACTAGAAAAATATTACGATTATTTCGTATGAATTTTTGAATATGCTTCATAAGTCTTTTCCGCTACGTCTTTCCATGTGTATTTTTCCATAACTAAATTATATCCCGCGATACCCATCACTTTTAAATTATCAGCGCTAATAGCCAATCTCAGTTTATCAGTAATATTAGGAATATTGCCACTTTCTGATAGGAAGCCATTCTCACCCTCTTTGATCAAATGGGGAATTTCTCCTACCTTGGTTGCTAGGACGGGGACTTTCATTGCCCAAGCCTCTAAAATAGTCAGTGGAAATCCTTCACTGAGAGAAGGTAATATGAATAAATCGGCCATCGCATACTCTTCCAATAATTCTTGGCCGAACTTCTTGCCTTTAAAAAAAACGATATTGTCTAAATTTAATTTTTTTGCCAACCCTTTTAAATTTTTTTCATCATATCCATATCCGACTAAATGTAGCTGTATTTTTTTTTTGATTGAATCGGATAGTCGGCTTATTGCTCGTAGTAGTATGTCGACACCCTTTATTTTATCTAATCTGCCAACAAACAATATTCTAAAGATGCCTGGATTTTTTTTGGAGCTGGATTTTTTAGATATGTTTTCAAATTTTTCAATCGCTACGCCATTGGGAATTATCAAAGGGCAATTTACATTCTTATATTCTAAGAATTTTTTTGTAACTGAAATTTCCAAATCATATTTTAACTGAGTCATTAAAAATTTTTCAATATAGTAATATGGATTTTTCCCTCCCACATCTAAGAAATTTGAGCCATGCACGGTATAAACAATAGGAATTTTCAAAATTTTATTCAGAATTTTTCCTGGAATCCCAGGAAGATTCGCATGGGCGTGGATAATGTCATAATTTTCTGCTTTATGATTTTTTTTAATTTCTTGGATAACTTCAAATATCCAAAAAATCCTATCTTTCAAAGAGTAAAAATTCCTTATTTTTCCAGATCTGATTATCCGCAGGTCGCCATTCTTGAATTTTTCAACGTGATTTTGTATTTGATCCTTTTCATTTCTTAGATTCATAGTATATATATCTATTTTGCAATCATGATCTCCTATTAGTTTTTTTGAAAGTTCAAAGACATGGGCTTGTCCGCCGCCCCAAATTGGCTCCCAAGCTTCTATTATCATAGCTATTTTCATAGTAGTTCCTGATATATAATTTCTATTTTGTTTATAGAATCATCCCAGTCGAATTTTTTTGTTCGGATAGTTTCAAACTTATCCTTGGTCGCTAATAATATTTTTTCAGCTAAATCGTCGGAATTGCCACTTTCAAAAAACAACACCTTTCCGCTTGAAACTTCCGGAAGCGAGTCAGCATCACTGACCACTAGGGGGACATCCAATGCGGATATTTCAGCGGCGGTGAATCCGAATCCTTCTGTTAATGATGGGACTATGTATGCATAAGCATCTTTTCTATAGCCTGGAAGCTCCGGGTATAGAAGTGAATCAGTGAATTTTACAATAGCTTGAAGGTTGTATTTTTTAATCAAATTTTCAAATGTAAATCTTTCGTTTTTCGGATTTTTGCTTATGATAAATCCAAATTTGAAATCCTTGGGTAATGCATTTTTAACTTTTCGGATCGCTTCAAGAAGCAGGAATACCCCTTTGGTTTTTCCAGGCCGTCCGTTATATAGGAATATTTTGTCTGATTTTTCGAAGCCTAGAAGATCGGCAAGGTTTTTTTTCTTGACCTCAGGATTCCAAATGGAGTGATCAATGCCATGATAAACGAGCTTGATTTTTTCTTTCGGTATGCCAAGTTTAATCAAGTCATTTAGGGTGGATTGTGAGATAGCCTGCCAGAGGGAATACTTCTTTTTGATCACATAGCGCTCAAAAAAAAGGAAGCCCAACGCTTTGATTAGATTTTTTTCGATGGTAAACCACTTGTTCCCAAGAACTTCATGAACCATCAGAACGCAGGGCTTCTTGAATTTTTCCGCTGCTTTTAGCGATGGAAGTGCGGCGGTAAAAGTCGTAGTGTGTATCACATCCGCCCAATTGGCGTACTTTTCAATTTTTTCCACAGGGATGATTGGATGGCCGAAAAAAGATTTACAATCCAAAAAAACGATTTTTAGATTGCCACTGTTTTTTTCTCCAGTAATTCCACCTGAATTTGAAGTTATGACAACGACTTCATGGTCCTTGGCTGACAATCCTTCCGCGTATTTTTCAAAGGCTATTTCAACGCCTCCGATGTGGGGCGGAAAGTGTTCAGTGATTAGGCAAATTTTCATAAGTCGCTTATTTAGACAATTTATCTTTATGGATCTTCTTTGACATTTCAGTTGTTAATTTCGTAATATCATTGTCGATATTGTCTAATTTTATATATAGCCTGAATACGAGATAGAGAAGCGCGATTATCGATATGAAGAAAGCAGTGTCTGTTCCTCTATTGATGCCTAATGTGTGGGCGAGGTCATCGGATATTTTCGGGTTGAAAACGATTACTAAAATGCCAATCCAAATAATCATCCAAAATACGAGCGATTGGAGGCTTAACATGCGTTCTTTGAATCTCAATACTGCGCGAGAGGCAGCGAAAAAAATGAAGATGATAATGAATATTTTTATGATCATCAGTTTGTCATTTTCCTAATTATTATTTTTATTCCCATTTTGATGAAGTGTATATTCCTGTTTGTCCCTTTATGCATCGAATAATCAGAATAGATGATTTCCGTTGGAACTTCTTTATATTTGAGTTTTTTGACCGCTATTTCATCTATGATATCAGAAGCGTGTTCCATCCCTCGATGGGATATTTGGATCAAATTGATGGCTTTTTTTCCAAGCGCCCTGAATCCGTTGTGCGTGTCAGTCAATTTTATTTTTGAAATCAACCTTGTGAATAGTATGCCGATTTTTAAAACTAACTTTCTCATAGGCGGTATATGCCGTTTTTCTGACAAAAATCTTGATCCGAGCGTGATATCGAATCCTTCTTTAAGTATAGGCTCAAGCAAATTAGGGATGTCTTCAGTCCGATGCTGTCCATCGGCATCGAAGGTGATAATAATATCCGGATCGTGGGTTTCTCGAAGATATTCGATTCCGGTCCGAAGAGCCGCACCCTGTCCGCGATTTATGATATGGTTTAAAACTTCCGCGCCGGAATTAAGCGCGACTTGTTCCGTATTGTCAGTACTGCCATCATTGACTACGAGGATTTTATGGAATCCTTCCTTTTTCAGCAAATGAACGACTCTTCCAATACTCTGGCCTTCATTGAAGGCTGGAATTAATACGAATATTGTATGTAAATGGCTTGTCGACATAAAGTTGGATCATCATTCTTACATTTCCTTAATTATAAGGTATTTATAAGAGGGTAGCAATAACAAATTTAAAAGGGTTCCGGCTATAGTAGCAGGAACCCCTCGGTTGAGTTGAATAAAGCTTTTACCAAGCCCCGGATATCGGTTTGTCAGTGGATGCTCCGAAAATGGTACTCGTGTACCCGGTGCCGATAGAGTCTCGCAGATAAAACGTCGAGATACTTGCTCTAAAGACGCCGATTTCGGATTT
>Ga0172380_10000428_pt1 | contig 83837 bp, 72 predicted proteins | sample Leawe162metaG_FD_119747 | JGI IMG/M metagenome (GOLD analysis project Ga0172380, IMG submission 119747) | Leachate microbial communities from a municipal landfill in Southern Ontario, Canada - Leachate well 162 metaG | ecosystem: Engineered > Solid waste > Landfill > Unclassified | place... | reverse complement strand
CGCTCAGATCGTCACACTCATCACAGGTCAGCCGTTCATCGGCATCAACCTGCTGCTCATCCTGAGCTTCCCGATCGTGGCGATCATGACCTACTCCGCGGTTCGGATCATGGGGCTGCGCGGCCCCTTGGCAGTTGCCCTTGCCGTCGCGTTCACCTTCATCCCCTGGCACTGGGGCAGAGCCCTTGGTCACTTCTACCTGGCAACTCTCTATGGCGCAGTCGCCGGTGCCATCCTGGCGCTCTTGATCGCCTCCGGACGTCTGCAACTGTGGCTGACCTGCGAGGACAAGCGTCGCCGCCGCTGGTACATCGCACTCATTGCCCTGCTGCTGGTGCTCGCTGCCTGGAGCGCGGTCTACTACGCATTCTTCACCGGGATGATGCTCACTGCTGCGTTGCTGTGGCGAGTGGCTCAGGGTGATCGAGTCAGGAAACTGCTGCTCGGTGCAATTCCACTCGTATCGCTGGCCGCCCTCGCCATCATCGGACTGCTGCCCTCGATCCTGGCCCGCGCCTCCAATCCAGAGGTGGTCAATCTGGGCCAGCGCGATCCGATGGACACCGTGAAGTACGGAGGCGATCTCGCGATCAGCGTGCTGCCCGCTCCGTACAACTCACTCCTGAGCGGCTACAACACCCTCATCGGAACGATGTTCGCCGAAGCGCCCGGCGAGGAACAGAACCTGCTGACGAACTACGGGACCTGGATCACCAGCACGTGCCTCATCGTGTTCATCGTCGGACTCGTGCTGTACACACGTCGCCGGGCGCTGAACACCTGGACGCCTGTGGATTCCACACCGCGGCCGACCGTCACCTTCGTTGGATTTCTCTTGATGCTCATGGTGCTGGTCTTCGGGCCCTGGAGTCTGAACTTCCTCATCGCCAATTTCCTGATCACGCAGATTCGCGACTGGAATCGGCTGCTCCCGCTGATGCTGCTGCTCTTCATCCTGGGTGCCGCAGCAACGATCGCGGGTGCCAACTGGACGCGCAATCACATCGTGACCTTCGGCATCGCAGCGGTGATTGTGCTGATCACGATCGTCGACAGCATCATCCCGTGGAAGGGGCTATACGACGATGTGGCGCGAGGCGGGCGCTCCATAGTCGACCACGGCGCGACATATGCCGCAGCAGTGAACAAGGCCATCCCGGAGCACTGCGGAATCTTCCAGCTGCCGATCATGATCTACCCGGAGAACGGCATAGCGGAGCCGAATCTCAACGACTACGACCATTTCCTGGTTGGCCTCACCAATAAGGAGAAGGATTTCTCCTACGGCGCCATGCGTGACACCTCAGCCAGCACCTGGCAGTTGGACTACACCGGCGGAGTGACTGGATTCCAGATTCAAGAGCTCAAGGACAAGGGCTTCTGCGCTGTCCATTTGGATACTCGAGGATTCCAGCAGCCCGAGGTAGTGGAGAATGAGCTCAAGAGCCTGTTCGGCAAGCCCGTTGCCACTGGCCTTGATGGACGCTGGCAGCTCTACGAGATCAAATAGGGCGATCTGTCCAGATCAAGGGCAGATGGCGTGCACGCAGGCCACCTTGAATTCCATCCCAGAAGTTCACATGAGCAAGAGCCTTGGCGCGCTTGGCACCAGCGGACTTGATTGATGCCAAGCGCTGCGGATCTGCCAGCAACTCCGCGACAACTCGGGGCAGGTCATCAAGGGAAGTGAAACTGACAAATTCACGTTCAGGTTCGAAGAAGAGTCGCGTTCGATCCTTGTCATCTGTGAGCAGCACCGTGCCCGCGAGCGTTGCCTCCAGCACCCGCGTCTTCAACTGCTCGAATGGCCCAGCTGAGGATCGCGAGAAGTTGATGGTCATGTGACTGCCCGCGAGCCCGGCCATGTAGTCCAACCAACTCGGTTGATTGGCGCGAGACTCGTGAAAGTCCGCCGTCGAATCTGATCGATGCGGGTTGACGATCACCCGCACACCGAGCGCACGCAGTCGGTCGAGCATCTGGACTCGATAGGGGTACAGCGCACCGATGAATGACACATCGTGACTGGGCTCAATGCCAGCAATGCGCCGCTGCACCAAGTCGAGTGACTCGCGCGAGACTGGCATGTTCACTGGACCAACCTCTGGACGACCGCGCACCAGTTGGCCGTCCAGAGGCATGCAGATGTCGACGGCGAGGAACCGAGGTGAGATGCGTGCCAATAGCCGACTCTTTGCGGTGATCCACTCGAATGCAGAATCGAACATGACTCCCAGCAGAACTCCGTCCCAGCGCTCTGCCATGCCCTTCCACCAGATCTCCCAATGCCATTCCTCGCCTTCGGACCCGGGGTCGGCCTCGATATGAGTCAGCAGATGTGTCGCGCGGACTTGCAGTACGTAATCAGCCAGCCGAACCTGCCACTGCGACACGGGCTCATCACGGCGCACCGAGAAGAAGCTGACATGCTCAGCGCCAATGTTCTCCGCAAGGTTCTGTGCAGCCTCGTAATAGAAATTGCGAGTACCGGGACGAAAGGAGTCGAACCCTTCGCCCTCATACGGGACAACCACCACATGTGTTGGTCTTCCCGATTCTGCGGGGGATTGCGATGTGCGGATCGGGTGACTCATCAAAGGTGCATAAGCGACACTCGACAAAGCCTGTGCCGCAATGCGCAGCTGTTCTTTGCGCCACCGCGACTGAAAGAGATCAGGATGCACGCGCAGAGCAAGCTGACCGAGCCAAGCACGCAACGACTTTCGCGCCTCTGAGCTCATGGCTCAACGCTATCCGGCAGCCCACTTACACTTGCTCACGCCATGACGAGTGAAGCCAGCACACCCGCACGGCTGCTGCGCGAGCCAGTCTTCATCGGCTCACTTGTCGTGGCGGAACTGCTCACACTCACTCTTGCCATCGGGCCGCTCATTGGTTCCCAGTGGTGGACTGGATTTCGCAATTACTTTGCAACTGATCAACTCTCGTACGCTGCCATCGCAACGAATGTCTCACAAGGCGATTTCGCATTTGTCGAACCACTGACGCAAACCGGCGTCTCGCACTATCCGAGCCTTTGGTACTACATCATCGGCATGGCTTCCTGGGTGACACATCTCCCGGTGTGGTTCGTGTGGACTCTGCTCGGTCTGGGCATCTTGAGCGCGGCAGTACTCACTGTTGGCATTGTCGCCGCGCGCATCAGTCAGAAGATGTGGGCACCGTTGCTTCCGGCGCTTGCCTTGCTGACCGGCACTCTTGCGATCGAGACGACGGACTATTGGTACACCTCGTTGCAACACCATGCGGTGCTGTGGGCTCCATATGCATCGATCTTCACCTTGAACGGCGAAGTCGCCGGCATCTGCATTGGCGCCATCACGCTCGCCTTGCTCGTGGATGCACTGTTCAAACAGGACCAATCACGGCCGCACAAGACTCCCCGCACAGAACTGCTGGTCGCTGCGCTGCTGGTCGGTCTGCTTGCCAATGTGCAGACATACACGTTCTTCTCCATCACTTTGGTTATTGCAATCTTCGTTTCTGCCCGAGATCTGAACAGGCATCCATCGCGCTCACGTGCCTTGTGGACCATTGGCCTGGGGGTGATGGTGCTGATCCTGGGCAAGCCCATTGCCACAGTGATCGGTCCACTTCCATTGTTCGCCCTGCTGCTCTTGTCCATGTCTCCCGTGCTGATTCCCGCAGCCTGGCGTGCCAAGGCAGTTGCAGTCCCGGCACTCATCATTGCGGCAGTGGCAGCAAGCCCCGAGGTGGTGCGCACCGCACTCGGCGTGCTCGACAAGGATCCCTTCCTGACCTACCGCGAGGTGTCCAGTCAGGGCCTGGGCATCGTGGAGCCAGCCACTCTGGTCGCCTCAGCTGCCTGGATCCTGCTGTTCATCACCGTCGGACTTGGACTGTGGCGCAGCCGACAGGCGACCCTGAGTGCTCTGGTGCTTGCGCTGGGCCTGGGATTCATCATCATGCCGGCAAATGATCTCTGGGGCTTCAATCAAGAGCCCTATCGCTCTTGGGTGCAGTTCGCGATCCTGAGCTCTCTGCTGCTGATGATCCCCTTGGCCTGGGGCATGTCCAGATTCCGCACCTGGGCCGTGGACCATCGAGTCGCCTACTCGGTCACGGCTGGCCTGCTGCTCATCACCTGGGCCGTGGGCTTGGAGGATTTCCGCGGATTCTGGCAGTTCGCACACGACCAGGGCATCATCGAACTTGAGGATGACCGAGCCGCGGCCCTCGCTGGGCTGACCAGCTCCACCGAGGGAATTCTGCTGAGCAGTCGCTGTATCGATCCTCAGGTGTTCAAGCTGATCACCAAGAAGCCTGTCGCCTACTTCAACCTTGGTCTGGCCTGGCCTGAGAACAAACTCCTCTTCGACACCTTCCGTGATCTTCAAGGCCGCCATCCCGAGGATCCGCAGGCTCTCCAAGATGCACACGTGCAGTGGGCCGTGACGGACTCCGCCTGCTTGGAGGACTGGAACTTCCCAAAGGACAATCGCATCACGATGGTCGGTGCTCGCAACTACGAGTCGGCAGCAGGACCACAGACCTTGCTGCTGTGGCACGTGAACCCCCGCTAACGCCAGGTTGCGCCGACAGCACAAGGCAGATTCGGATGAGTTGGCTCGGCCATGCCATCGCCCCAATTGGGCGGAAAGAACGGGGTGAAGATCGGTCGTTCAGTCAAGGCGGGATCACTGATGCAGTGCGCCGCGACACGCGCGACCTCCGCCCGCCACGGCGGAGCGGGAGTCGTGCGCCAACTGCTCGCTGGCAGCAGACTCCACCACAACGCAATGACAAGGGCAGCAACCAGGACGAGAACCAACGGACGAGTGCGACTGATCCTGGAGTCCAGGGAGATGACCATTGCTGCGGCAATGAGCAGACACGGCACAACGAAGTAGCGGACATTCGCTGCGAGAAACACCGTTGGCGCTGCCCCGAGCACCAAGCCCGACACAAGGAGCATTCCGGCGCCGCGCAAAGCACCGGCGCGTCGAGCGATCAGCCAGATCCCCCATGCCAGCAAGCCGCCAACGATCATCCAGGTGAGCAGCGGGCTGGGAATTGTTGAGTAGTTGGTGAACACTCCCGTGTCGGCAATGCTGAATCCCGGCAAGAACGTCAACAGCGCCACGGGAACCGAATCGATCCAGTTCTGGAAGGCGTCAACGCCGAGATCCGTGGCGCGTGGAGTCGATGAGGTGGTGATGAACACCAGTTGCACTGCCAAGCCAATGGCCATTGCCACGATGAGCGCAAGCGCGGTGCGAGCAGAGAATCTGCGCAGCAGCCATTGCAGCAGCACGAGGGCAATCAGAAGTCCGGCAGTCGGGATTGTCAATGTGGCGACAAGCATGAAGGTGGCCACTGTCTTGCGCGGATAAGGATCGATCGGCAGTGCCAGAAACATGACGCCGAGAACCAAGAGCGGTACATATGAGCATGCGAAGACGTTGATGACCTCGTAGCCGACGATTGGGGCGAGCACGAGCAGCAGCGAAGTCGCCAAACTCGTGAACAGGGCGAGGCCGTATCTGCGCAACCACCAGAAGAGCCAGCCAACTGCAACGCCAATCAGCAGTGCTGCCAGCAGATTGGCCACGAGTGCCCACTGCGAGGCGGGGAAGATCGCAGTCACGCCTGCGAGCACGCGTGGCAGCAGGCTGGCGTATCCCGCGTATGCGTCGGTCAAGCAGTGGGTGAAACCGACTTTGTCCACGCACTCGGTGAACAGTCCATCCTCGGCCCAGAGCACTTGAGTGAGAGCTTCACCATTGGCCCACAGCAGCCGTCCGATGGAAATGGCTGCGCCGACACCACCAACGACACACGCCCAAAGAAGACCGCGCCGTGCATTCCCATCGGACCACTTCACATGGGCAGGCTACTGATCCCAAGCCCTGCTTCAACCGGGACAGACCGGCGCAGGACTGCTGCTGCTCTAATGTGCGATGAAGAACCGATGTCCCACACCAAGACTTGGAGTCACATGGGTCCGATGGCAGTCCCTGGCCAATGGAGTGGCTCGGTCGAGCACTTCTACCATTTCTTCCTCGGCTACCTCTACCCGCTTGTCCAGTGGCTGGAAGAGAGTGGTCATCGCTCCGTGACAGTTCGCGATTGCGGGCCCATGAACCCCTGGTTGAGCCTGCTGGAACCCCATGTTGAACTTGAGGTGATTCCACCCGGGCTCATGCTCCACAGATTCGCACGACAACTGCAACCGGCAGTCGTGCTCGACGCCCTCGACGATCCCGAAACCTTTGATGGCGGGCGCATACAGTCCTTCGTTCAAGCCTTTCAGCGCATGACTGCGGTGGAGTTCCCCGAGGCAAAGTCAAACGTGGTGCTGCTGAATCGTGCATCCACTGACCCGTACTTCGCCACAGGCAATTCGGAGGTCGACGAGTCGGGAGTTGAGCGGCGGTCCGTGCCAAATATGCAAGCCATCGCTCGTCGCCTCGAACAGTCCAGACCAACGGCGCTCATCGACACCGCGCTGCTCAATCCAGTCGAGCAGATCCAAGCTCTTGCCCAAGCGTCAACGCTCGTGGCTCAACACGGTGCTGGTTTGGTGCACATGGTGTGGATGCAGCCAAACTCAACCGTCGTGGAGATCTTGCCACCCTCCACCGATGACGTCCGCTTGATCTTCCACAATCTCGCCCGAGCATTGGGGCACCAGTACGCCCGCATCAATCAGTTGCATGACCATGCCGAAGTTCAACCTGCTCTAGTCGAAAAGGCTATCGATGTGCCGACTGGTCGTTTGGCTTTCGAGGTCAACCCAAGTTGGCGAACTCGTCTGACGGCACTGCGCTCTTCCGTACGCGAGAAGTGAATTCAACCAAGAGAATGAGCACGGACAGTCCAAGTGCGAACGAGCCAGCAGTGATGCCGGCCAGGCTCGCGAGCAGGGTGTTCCACACGACAATCGAGCAGATCGCCACCAAGGACAGCATCGCTACGCCAGCAAACACATACGACCTGCCGATCCTGTGCACAAGAGCCGACAGCAATGGCACGCAGAGCAACAGGAATGCGGCCTTGTAAGCCCATCCGAATCCACCGACAAGCACACTTGCCAGGAACACTGCACTGCCCGCAGCGGCGAGCATCGACAGATGTGTTGTGGAACCCAAGGACCTGCGCGCCAAGCCAATGCCAATGACCGCACCCCACGCCAGGGCCGCAAGCGCAAGCAGCAGGATCAGCAGGTCGCCGGCTTGAATTCCGTGAGCGGGAAATTCGGCATGCAGCATGCGCGCAACAACTGGAACCCTGCCCAGCACGACGTAGTCGCCAACATCAGTCATGTTGGAGTTCGACTGCATGCTGAATTTGAAGTTCGTCCAGGTCAGCAGGACAAAGCCGCCCGAAGCCACCAACCACGCCGCCAGCACAATCCAGCCGCGCCGAATCCACAGCAATGGCAGCAGCATCAGCCCCATCGCAAAGGGGTAGTACTTCCAGGTGCCCATCAGCCAGATAAGTGCGGCAACAACCGACCAGGAGATCAGGGAAGGCCATCGTCGAACAATGATCACTGCAATGACAGCCACCCAGATCAAGATGGCGTCCACATTGCCGCGCTCAAGCAAGAGCAGCCAAGGTGCACCCAGGGCCGAGACCAGCAGCACGATCTGACCGATCCCGCGAGATTGACGAGCAAGCCACAGCAGTGCCAGCGAGGAGACGATCATCATGGCTACGCCAAGAACAAGTACGTGTGTGAACGAGAAGATCCCGAACGGCACATGCTTCAGCCACAGCATCCCTGGGCCGTAGATGGCTGGATCAGGCAGACAGCCATTGTGTTCGGCAAAGACGTCAACGCCCACCTTGCTGCAGTCAATGCTGCGCAGCACAAGTGCCAGATCCCAGAAACGCTCAATACCCTGGGGGATGCGCAGACCGCGGTACAGCAGGGCTGCGGTATCGGGATTGCCAAAGCTCAAGATCAGCCATGGCACCAGCGCGAAGCCAAGTGAAACGGCTCCGACCAGCCAGGCAAAGGCCTTGCTCACCTCGAGGTCGAACCGATGGATCAATGCAGCAACTCCGAAGACCGCAACGAAGACCGCAAGACTGGTCAGTGCAGTCGGCACGTAGTTGGCCGCTGAAGTATTCGTTGCATCCGAGGCTGTGCGCAGGACTTGAACGATTGCCAGCACATTGAGTGCGAACACCACGCCAGCAAGGAGCCAGGTCGCCCTGATCCATGATGACCGGCTCATGAACCGCGATACTAACTGCGTGCCACCACTCGTCTCAGTTGTCGTTCCCGTATTCAATGGAATGCCACATCTCCAGGCGCTCACTGAATCCCTGCTGAGCCAGACCTATGCCGAGCTGGAGATTGTGTTCAGCGAGGGCGGGGGCAGTGACGGCTCCTTGGCCTACCTCAAGGGCATCACTGACCCAAGGGTGCGCATCATCGAGCAGCCTGGCCAGCCCACTGCCGGCGAGAACTGGACCCGCGTCACCCAAGCCGCCACGGGCGAGTTCATCAAACTGGTCTGCCAGGACGACCTGCTGCGCGATGACGCGATCCAGAAGCAGCTTGACGATCTCACGCCGGCGCCCACAGCAGTGATGGCAATCGCACAGCGCGACATTGTCGATGCCAATGGCAAGCTCCTCTACGCCAAACGCGGGTGCGCCGGCCTGACCGCTGGAGTTCACCCTGGTGCTCAGATCATTCGGTCAGCATTTCTTCAGGGAACTAATGTCATCGGCGAGCCTCTCGCTGTGCTCTTTCGGCGCGATGCACTTCTGCAGGCAATGCCCTGGAGTGACGCAAATCCACTCGTACTCGATCTCGACTGCTATCAACGGGTTGCCCCAATTGGGGATGTTGTGGTGCGGCTGGAATCACTCGGAGCCTTTCGCGTCAGCACGAGCTCCTGGTCCACTCGCTTGGCAAAGGAACAGCTCGCGCAGTATCAACGATGGCAACGCGAGTACGCCGCCACCGCCAACCCTGCTCCGACACCAGCCGAGCAACGCAAGGCCAGCCGCGGGGCCCGCCTGCAGACTGCATTGCGTCGCGGCGCCTACGGCTGGCTGAAGCTCAGAGGTGGCTTCAAGTCAGGGTGAGGAAGTGTGGGCCAGACCCTCGTTCGCGACCTTCGCCTAGACTCCGCACGTGAGCTCAGGGATCCACGGCGCCGACTCTCGGCCCTTGAATATCAGCGTGGTGATCCCCGTCTATCGCGGTGAGGACACCCTCCCAGCACTCATTGCCGAGTTCGCCCCACTGATCGCAGAGCAGCAGACCAAGGCCGGCAGGTCCTTCCGCATCGGCGAGGTGCTGCTGGTGTGGGACCGAGGGCCAGGTCGCAGCGACGCAGTCATCCGCGAGTTGGCGCAGACCCACGAATGGATCAAGCCCATCTGGCTGTCCCGCAACTTCGGACAGCACGCCGCCACTCTGGCGGGCATGACATCTTCCGGCGGCGACTGGATCGTCACGATGGACGAAGACGGCCAGCACAACCCTGCCTACATCCCTGACCTGATCGATGCTGCATATGCCCAGGGTGCGCAGTTGGTCTATGGATCTCCCACCAATCCGCCACCGCACAGCGCGATGCGAAATCTCGGGTCGAAGACCGCCAAACGCCTGTTCACCAACGTGCTGGCAGATTCTGAATTTGCTGATTTCAACAGCTTCCGCCTGGTGCTTGGCGAGATCGGGCGCTCGGTTGCGGCCTACACCGGCAATGGCGTCTATCTCGATGTCGCCCTGAGCTGGGTCGTTGCAGATGTCACCACCTGTCCGGTCGTGGCTCGGCAGGAAGGCCGAGAGGCGCAGAACTACAACTACCGTCGCCTCTTCGCACACTTTGGCCGACTCGTGATCTCCAGCGGAACCAAGCCCCTGGCAATCGTGAGCTGGCTCGGCATCTTCTTCGTGCTCATTGGTGGGCTGGTGAGCATCTGGGTGCTCTGGCAACGGATCTTTGGTGAACTCACTGTTACCGGCTGGGCCAGCACATTCGTGGCACTGATGGTCATCGGCGGGGCAATCCTGCTCAGTCTGGGAGTCGTGGCCCAGTATGTCGGCGCTGCCACCAATATGAGCCTGGGCAAGCCTCTCTACGTTGTCGTCCGCGATCCTGCCGTCACCTTTGACCCCCGTGCATCACAAGGGTCTGTCGAACCTTGATCACCTGGACCATCGGTGCCGGTGGCCTTCTTGGCAGCGCGATTCAGCGCAACAGCCCACACTCCTTCACCGGTCCGGTCATCCCCTGGCAGGACACCACTCAGGCAAGTGAGCTACTCCGGCGAACTGCCCAATCATTTGCTCAGGCAGCCGGCGATAGCGACTGGGCGGTCATCTGGGCAGCCGGCAGCGCATCGACCAGTTCAAGTGCTGAACAGGCTGCTCTCGAGTTGCAGACCCTCACTGCCGTCGTCGATGCAGTACGCGAACAGCCTCCCGCTGGCGTTGGAGTCTTCTTCCTGGCCTCTTCGGCTGGTGGCGTCTATGCGGGGGCCGAGAACCCGCCCTTTGATGACAGCACTCCACCTGCTCCGTTGAGCGCCTACGGCGAATTGAAACTGGCCCAAGAGCAAGCGGCTCGACGTGCCCTTGAAGACGTCTGTTCGGTCGTGATCGGCCGCATCGCGAATCTGTACGGGCCAGGACAGAACCTGGACAAGCTCCAAGGCCTCATCTCCCGTCTTGCACTCGCTTCAGTCACCAAGCAGCCCATCAACATGTTCGTCTCCTTGGATACCATGCGCGATTACATCTTCACCGAGGATGCGGCCATGGTCTGTCTGCATTGGATCGCTCAAGCACACCGCGATTCGGGACATCAGCAGACCATCAAGGTGATTGCCTCGGGCCAGCCGGTATCTCTGGCCTATCTCATCCACCTGGCGCAGGACATCGGAAAAGTGAAGGTGCCGATCGCATTCGGATCGCATTCAAGTTCAAGTGCTCAAGCCCTTGATCTTCGTTTGCGACCCACTGACGCTGCACAGATCGAACACCTGATCAGAACACCCTTGGCTGTGGGTACCAAACTCGTGTACCTGGACATCCTTGAACGTTTCCGGCTTGCTTCTGCCGTCAGCTGACTACTGGCGTCACCGCTGGAGTCTCACCGGCATCCTTGGGGAATCGCTCGAGCAGTGCCCGCATAGTCTCAAGTCCAATGACATTGGAACCGTCATCAAGCAGGATCATCGGCTTGTCGAGAACAGAATCCGGAAGTGCGGTCAGTCCGTCGTAGACATCCGACCACGCCGGTGTGTTGGTCAGCCACTCGCGGCGAAGCCAATCCACAAGCGGCTGCGCCTGCGAGTCAACGCCGGCAAGACCTGCCAGCAGTCGGGTGCATGAGTAGACCCGCTGCGCGTCAGACAACTGCGAAGCCAGCAGGGCAGACGGCACCTTGGCATCCTGCGGCAGGTACACGCATCCCACAGGATTCGTAGCAATCGCCTGGGTCCCGGTGCCATTGACATCCGCTGGCCACCAATAGCTCTGCGCATTATTGAAGGGGATCGCGGGTGACCACTGCTCAGGCCGAGTTGCAGCCAATGCGCGAGGCAGGATCGTGTCGACTACCAGCAGGAAGACGATGGCCACCACCCCGACCCAGCGCAGCGGAGTCATGCTCGACTCCGAACCACGATCAACGAGCAGGAGTCCAAATGGCGCACAGGTTGCCGTCACGACGACCGCTGCCATGAAGGTGAACTTCATTGAGCCGTAGTGCGGTCCGCCACCGGTGGCCCAGGCATCGAGCATGGTGATGAGCAGCGACATCGCCGCAAGCAGGCCGATGGGCAGCAACCGCACGTACACGGCATTGCTCCGGCCACGGGCTTGTTTCGTGAAGTAATAACCGGCGCTCATGGCAGCAATCGTGGCGACAATGGCCAGGATCGGACCAGTCTGATCGGTGCCACCTGAGGCTGCGAACAGGGTCGAATCCGCCAGCCCAGCCGACACACTGGCTGCCACGCCACCGCCTACCACAGTGCCAACGGCTCCTGCTGCTGACGGTGACGATTCAACGACAAAGGCCAGAGAGCTCCGCAAGGGCTCCCAGATGGTGATGGCAACAATCAGCCATAGCCCCAGACTGATCAGGTCTCGACGTCGACCATGGTCGACGAAGGCTCGGCGCAGCAGCACGACGAGCCAGCCAACCAGGATGAGGGCGGCAAGGGCATTCAGCGGCAGCCACACCGTCATGCCCGTGACGATGATCAATGAGGTGAGCAGCCGCGCACGCGGGATGGCCACCTCGCTCATGAACGTTGCCGCCCATAGCACGGCGATCAAGACGGTGAACTGGAAGGTGAGATGGCCATAGCCAGTTGCCACGAGATTGGCTGCGACCAGCACAAGTGCGGCAAGCCACAGGAATGGCGCGGGAATGCGCTCGACGGATCCCTTGCGCAGCCCCGACAGGCGTGCTTCGGCAAGAGGAGCCAAGGCCATGGGGGCCAAAATCACCATCAGGAACTGGCCATAGATCACGGTGTTGCCCGCAACAGCGACCTGGTTGTAGCCGCCGAGCATCAATTTGGCGACCACGCCCATGATCGTGGCTACGAACACCAGGACCAACTGGAGCGGACCACCCATGGTGACGCCCTGGTCGATCTGCTGGCCAGAAGCCAGTTGCGATGCAAAGTCCAGCCACTTCGCGTTGTCCTCAGCCACTGCATGGCCCATGAAGAAGCTCACGGGATGGTTGAAGGCTGGACCATCGGTCCACAGCATGGTGAGCACGAAGAAGAACAGGAGCAAGAGGCCAAAAGGCAGCCAGATCGCGAGTAGCTGGCTGCGCGAGATCGATCGCGTAGAGCGTTTGGTGACCACGGCAAGCACTGCGGGAATCGCCAGTGCCACCAGCAGCATGGTCTGCAGGCCGCCCCTGGTCCAGAGGTGTCCGAGGTCTATGACGAAGCTGACGACTCCACCGACCACGGCGATGCTCGTGGCCACCGCGATGACCAGCCAGGCGGTGCTGCGAGCAAAGAACAAGGTGATTGCGAGCAGCGCGAGATACGCGATGAGGAAGGCGAAGTCCACGCGCCCATCCTCTCCCACGAACCCCGGTACCGTGGGCATGTGCCGCTCCGGATCCTCCATCTAAGCACCTACGACGCCAACGGCGGGGCGGGGCGGGCAGCACACGCCCTCCATCACGCAATGGTCGACTCAGGCCTGCAATCGCGACTGTGGGTAGCGCGCAAGCAGTCTGATGACCCAACAGTGACCGCTCACGATGGCCTGCCCTTCACCATCGCCAGTGAGTTGGATCGCCGCCTGTGGAAACTGCAGAGTTCACCGACCCAGACCTGGCGATCCCCTGCTCGCTTCGGCACCCTCAGCGCCAAGCAGATCAATGACTCCGACGCAGATGTGGTGAATCTCCATTGGGTCACCGATGGCTTCCTGTCCATCGCCGAAATCGGCAAGATCACCAAGCCGATCGTGTGGTCGATGTACGACATGTGGGTGTTCTGCGGCACAGAGCACTACGGAGTCGATGCTGCCGACGCGCGTTGGCGCTCTGGCTACACCAAGGCCAACCGCCCTGAAACCGACCATGGTTTCGATCTGGATCGCTGGACCTATCGACGCAAGACACAGCACTGGCCCCCCATGCACCTGGCGCCGGCAAGCACCTGGCTGACCCAAGCCACCCTGCACAGTGCTCTTGCCGGCAAGTGGCCGATCACCCGCATCCCGCATGTGATCGACACCGAGGCGATGGCCCCGATCGACAAGGCGCAGGCTCGGTCTGCACTCGACCTGCCGCAGGACATCCCTCTAGTCGTCTTTCTCGCCTCTGCGGGCATCAGTGATCAGCGCAAGGGCTGGGATCTGCTGGAGGCTGCAGTTGGCCAATTGCGATCCGGATTTCCTGAAGTGGAAGTCGTAGTGGTTGGGCCACCCGAAGCCGGTTACGTCAACCCCCATGGCACTCACATGCACTGGCCTGGCGTGGCATCGGACACACAGACCTTGCGCAATCTCTATGCCGCAGCCGATGTCGTGGCCGTCCCCAGCCGTGAGGACAACATGCCGCTGACGGCCATGGAGGCGCACGCCTGCGGTCGGCCAGTGGTGGCCTTCAATATCGGGGGCTTGCCGGACATCGTGGAACATCACGTCACCGGGTATCTCGCCGAGCTGGGCGACATCGAGCAGCTCGCCGAGGGACTAAAGCAGGCGATCGAGGACTCACAGCATGAGAATCGATGGGGTCAAGCAGCGCGCGCGAAAGCACTACAGACGTGGTCACCACAGGCAGTGGTGCCCCAGTACGAACAGCTGTATGAGCAGGTCCGGTCATGAGCAGCGCACCGATCCTGGTCATGATGTCCTGGCGCGGCGGCGACCGCCTGACCCGATGCCTTGACTCCATCGCACCGGCAATCGAGTACTTCTCTCGAGTTGTGCTCTCCATCACCGCTACAGCCGACTCCGACGATATGCGCATGGCTTTGGAGTTTCAGGCTGACCATCCAGCAGTTGAAGTCATCTGCACTCAGCGGGAATTGCCCACCATGCAGCACCAAGGATTCTGGGTCGATTACCTGCGCAACACCGGTGTGTCGTCAAGTGAGTGGATCTACTGGCTCGCCTACGACGACGAAGTCCGGCTTGCGGGAATCAGGAGCATCACCGACTCCGAGGGCAACTGGCCCTTGCACCCCGGACACGCATACTTCGGCCCATGGGCCATGCGCCATGAGGGAGCGGACCAACTGTGGGAAGGAGACCCTGCAGCCCCCTTGGAAAGTTGGACCAGTTTTCCTGCGCAGGGCCCGACCGCTCTGCCTGTGCTGACATGGATCAAGAAGCAGCTGGAGCAGCCGACATACATGCAGATGTCGGGCTCGGTGTGCGAGTTTGGGAGCTACATCGACGTGTACGAAGGCAAGCCACAAAAGCACGGGCCCATGCGCATCGAGATGGCCGTAGCTGCGGCGCGTTCAACAGTCACCGTCGAAGAATTTCCCGAACCGGTAAGCATCATCTACGGCCGTTCAAACTCTGACCGAGCAAGTTACGGTGCTGCCGCCCGCAAAGAGGATGTCCACCTGCTGATGTGGCTGGCACGGCACTCCATTCGTCACCCAGCAGAGTCACCAGAGCTCCTGTCGATCATCACCAGCGCCATTCGCATGCGGATCCGATCAAGTTTGGGACGCGGATCATCACCTCGGGAGCAGTGGCGGGTTCGCGGAAGCGTGCAGCCTTGAGGGTAACTTAGGCACGTGCCACCCTCGCTGTCTGCGGACGATGTCCCAAAGCAGCGAGTGGGCTCTCTGGATTTCTCTGTCATCCCTTTGTCTGAGGCAATCGAGCTCCTCGTCGAACTCACGAGCAATACCCAGAGCGTTGGCACGGCCGTGCACTTCGCAAATGCCTACAACGTTGCACTGGCTGACACCGACCCTGGCTACCAGGAGCTCCTCCTCAAGGGCGATCTCGTCTTTTCCGACGGCACCCCAATCGTGTGGGCTGGGCGCCGCTTCTATCCAGAACAAGCATCCCGGTGGACCCGTGTGTATGGACCCGATGTGATGCGCGGAGTGCTCGAGCAATCAGCAGCCAATGGGCCTCGGCACTACCTCCTTGGAGGGACGACAACCACCCTTGCACTCTTGGAAAAGACCATTGCCGAGCAATGGCCACAAGCCCAGATAGTCGGCAGTGAAAGCCCGGACTTCTCCGCACCCAGCGCTCAGGAACTTCTTGAGCGAGATCAGCGCATACGCGATTCGGGTGCAAGCTGTGTCTGGGTGGGTCTGGGCACTCCAAAGCAGGATTACGAGGTTGGCAGGCTCGTCAGGAGTCTCCCCGTCACAGCACTCGCTGTTGGTGCTGCATTCGATTTCATAGCCGGCACAGTGGAGCAGGCTCCGCGATGGATGCAGCGCAGTGGCCTGGAGTGGACCTTCCGACTGGCGCGTGAACCGCGCCGCTTGGCCAAGCGATACTTCTGGGGCAATCCACGATTCATCGCTTCAGTCGTGCGACAACGGAGACATTCATGAAGACCCGGGTTCCTTCCCTGATCCTTGCCATTGCTGGCATCGTCTCGGCCTTGGGCGTGGTCATGATGTTCCTGGGCACACGGGCAGTCGGCGTGACATGGGATGAGAAGGCTCATGCCTCATTCCTTGAGGAGTACTTCACCAGCGGCTGGAACATCGGCGGTGGCTGGCTCGAGCACGGAGAGCTCGCTCCGTTCCTGGGCAAATGGCCCTACTTTGTCTATGCGCCCGTCTCCAGCTGGTTTGCGCATGCGATTGGTGTGATCACCGGCACCGAGAGCACGCCTGGTCTCATCTCGACGGCCGATGCATACGCCACTCGACACATTGCTTCAGCCATTCTGGCTCTGCTTGGTATTGCTGCCGTTGCGCTGACTGTGCAACTCATCACTCGATCCTGGCGCTGGGCCGTGCTCGGCACTGCAGTCATCTGCGCCGTGCCCATGTGGATCGGTCACGGGATGTTCAACATCAAAGACACCCCAGTGGGCACCGGCTACGCATTGGCCACTTTGGGAATTGTGGCGCTGGTTCGGGTCGACTACGGACAGACCATTCGGCTACGTCTAATCGCCTACGGCGGCATCGTCTTGGGACTTGTGATTGCTGTTGGCACGCGTCCTGCTTCTGGAGTCCCTGTTGCCCTCACCATCATGGGAATTCTCGCAGCCGGCGTCGGCTACGCCTTCTTCACTCGCAAGCAGGCCCAGCGAACCTTCTCCAGGCTTCGCATCCGACTCATTGATCTGATCGCGGCACCAATCATCGCCTATGTGTGCCTGCTGTTGATCTACCCGAATGCATTTGCGAATCCGTATCGCCTGATCCACGAAACCGTTGCTATCTCAGGCCGTTTCCCAGTCAACGATCCTCAGTTGACCAACGGGGTTTGGCAGACTCAACCCGTCCCATGGACCTATCTGCCCACCTGGTTCATCGCCCAACTGCCCCTGCTGGTGCTGGTCTTCTCATTGATCTTCTGTGGTTACTGGCTGGTGGCGGTTCTTCGCACCCTGCGTCGACGCTCCACCACAACCGAGCTTGAGGGTTGGGTACTCGCGGTTCCAGTGATTGCTCAAGTGACCTTGCTGCCGACCATTGCCATCTTGGGCCACGCGACCATGTACAACTCCACTCGACAATTCATCTTCGTCGCGCCGGCCGCGGCAATCCTTGCCACCCTTGGCATCCGCAGCCTGGTCAACTCCCTGGCCAAGCAGGGCACGTGGATATCCGTGGGCAGATATGCGATCTGGGTCCTGGTTGCGGTCGGGCTCTTGGCACCAACTGTCGATCAACTCAGGCTGTACCCGTACAACTACGTCTACTTCAATGAACTTGCCACGCTCAAACCCATCAATGGCAATTGGGCAACCGACTACTGGCGCGCGAGTTCTCAAGAGCTGACGCGCATCATCCCGCCGGTCGGACCAACGAGTTGCATCTACATCGATGAAAAGCATCCCGCACGCCCATGCGATGTCGACACGTCTTTTGAACCGTTCTGGAATCAACGGGGAGCAGACGCGCAACCGGGCGTGCTCAACGACCATGAGTACTGGCTTGTGCGCGAGAACGGAGGTCCGATCCAGATGCCTCCCGGGTGCACCCTCCAAGGTGAGATCACGCGACCCCTTCGTGGCGAGCAAGTCATCATCGGTCAGGTGGCCAAGTGCATGCTGCCCGCCGGTCTCAGCGCGACCGCGAGCTAGCAGAAGGAGCGCCAAGTGTTGGCAGGAATCCGGGATCGTCGCTCAGAGCGGGAGCTCAGGCTCTGTACGAAGCTGATGGTCGTTGCTCATCCGGACGATGAGACTTTTTGGGGAGGGGCAACCCTCGCTGCCGAAGAGGGTTGGGGAGTCATTTGCGTGACAAACCGTCAGGAGAAGGCGCGCAAGAAGGCATTCGATGAGGCCATGAAGATTCTCGGTGCAACGGGCATTGTGCTTGACCTTCCAGATCGTCGCTGGGAGCAATCGACGCAGTCGGAGATCGACGCACTGACTTCGGCTCTTGCAGATTACCTGTCAGCTGCCACGGTCAAGCGAGTGTTGACGCACAGCCCTGACGGCGAGACTGCCCATCCATTCCATATCTTGCTGTCAGGCGCAGTGACGAGCCTGGTGGATGTCACCAGACTCGAGTACTTCAATTTTTCCCTTGAGGTCGACCTTGCAAGGGATGCTCCGGATGTGTGGAGGCTCAAGCGGCGGGCAATCGACACCTACCTGGGTGATGAAGCAACGTGGATCGACAATGACCAACGCCATGTTCGACTCTCGCGACACGAGTGTCCGGTACCCGCCTCGCAATACGTGCGGCCAACCGCGCTCCTGGTTGAGATCTACGCAGGATCCTCAGTGCCTGCCGCGAAGTGGGCACTGGAAACTGAGGAATAGCGCAACTCCAGCTCAGCACAAGTCTGAGGCCCGAGAAAGCCCACCACGGTCTGCTTCGCCTCGCTCAACGCCTGCGCCCGCTCTGTACTGGGAACATTGCTCTGTCGCGCATTCGTGACACTTCCCTTGCCTGCCTTGCTCATGAGTTGTTCATAGGTGGCTGATTCAGTGATCGAGCACTCGGCGGCGACAGCGGTCAGCTGAGCAAGAAGAGTGCCCATGCGGGCCGGTGACAATTCGGCGATGACTTCGAACGGCACGGTGATGGTCGAGGCCTCCGCATAGATCTCAAACCATGACTCCCACTTCTGAAGCTCAACACGAATGTCAACAGCATCAATCGAACCTCGCCCCACAATGAGGGAAGCGGCAGCCGCAGTGAACTCCCTTACTGCACAGATCACTCGGACTCGTTCTGGCCCACGACTGGCGAGCCTGCCGATTGCCTGAGTGTCATGTTTGGGGTACTCCCAAAGTGAATAGCGATGCTCCCGGGACTGCACCTCTGGCACATGCGAGGCGAAGGCCGTGCGCACGACCGTCTGCAGCGATGTGGTGCCCGAGCGCGGATACCCAGCAATCATCAAGATCGGCAGTTCAATGCTGCCTTCGCGGAGCCATTGATACTCGATCTCTGTTTGCGCTCCACCGACAAGTCCATCGAAGCGCCGAGCGCTTCTACGAAATCCATCGCCATGGATGAATTGCAGAGCGCACTTGGCTGTCAGCCACGGGTCAGGATTTCGGTGCTGTGCAATGGCGTCATAGCAATTTTGCACAACAGGCTCGTACACCAGCCTCTGCCAAGTCCCGCGCAGACCTGATGCGAACTCAGGGCTCGCCGCGGGCATGAGCATTGCCTGCCAGAGATCATCGGCTACTGGGCCGCAATCCAGAACATGCTGACTCGACCGATTCACTGAGGCGAGCACCCTGCCTCATCCACTTCCAGGAGCACCACTTCGTCATTCTTGAGCACAACGCTTGCCCATGGGTGCCAATCAGTCGCTTTCGCAAGGGTTGGATCCACCCAGATCCAGCGGACTCCCGCCACGCACAAGGGTTCGATGCTTGCAGCGCTCGGGCGGTCAATGAAATTCCACGACAGCCGCTCATTCTTCAAGAGAAGCGGAATAGACCCACCGATTCCGTATGGCCCCTGATAGTGAATGCCTGAAACCAGAGTCTGCAAGCCAGTCACAGCCGCAATGAATGGGCCGTTGGTGAGGTTGGTTGCCAACAGATGGTCTTGGTCGGCATGCTCGCCCAACCAGGAAACTCCCTGTGCGAGCGCCGGAGTCAGACTCTGCGTGATCTTTACGTCCAAAGTCCCTTCGCCTTTGTCAAGGGAGACGCTGAATAGGTCATCACTGATGCCTGGCAGAGTGCCGATCTCGCCAGTCCCTGTTCCCAGGAAACGCCCAAACGAGGTGGCGAAGACAAGCATCACCACTGAGGTCGCCGCAATAACGACCAGCCGTCTCCCGGGAAGCGCAGACTTCGACATGGCCCAGCCAAGTGCCAGTACGAGCAAAATGCCAGCAATCGGCCCGAGCCAGCGCACCGTGGACACCCATACATTGCCGCCGGATGCGCCAGAAGCCCAGAGTAGCCAGACGATCAGATACACGAGCCCCGCAGCGAGGATCGACACGATCACCAGCGTGCGCTGGTTCAAGGAGCTTGATCTCGCTGCTGAATACGCCGCCTGCCCAGCACCTACCGCAGTCAGCACCGACAGTGGCGCACTAGCACCAGTGGCAAACCACAATTCATTGAATCCATTGAAAATGATGACGGCACCAAGGCTGGTGACCGCCAGACCCATCCCCATCACAGTGGCCGGTTCCCAGCGATGACGGTGGCTGCCCGCCAACCACAGCACGCCTGCCCAACGGCAGGCGATGGCCAGCAGCAGGATCAGAGTTCCGAGCACAATCCCGGCCGTGCCTTCGATCGGATTCAGCCCCTGCTGACTGGAAGATTTGTCCAACAGATTGCCGAACTCCAAGCCCCCCGCTCCTGACGCACCTGCAATGAAGGTCACGAAGGCCAAGCCAGACGCCAGCACCACAATCAGCGCCAGCCGGAGAGCTGGCTTTCGCCAATGACTGCCTTTGACGAGTGCTGCCACAGCAACCAGCAGGACTCCGGCGACGAAGGGCAGCGAGGAGCTGACCTTCGCACCCATCAGACAGAAGGCCAGCAGGCCGCTCAGTGCGTACAGGCCCAGAACCCGAGCCCTGGTGGCCTCGGACGATCCATGCCCTTCCAAGAGAGTCAGGCTCCCGATCACTGCCGCCAGCAGCCACACGATGCCAAGGGACTGAGATGGTGAATCGAAGTTCAGCACGCCGCCATAGATCGCTCCGAGGAACCCGCCAGCGATGAGGGTGAGGACTGCAAGGCCAGGAACCCAGGCGACAGTCGACATACGTCGCGCCCAGGCGATCACGATCAATGAGGCAGCCACGACTGCCACAAATGGCAGTGCTCGAGTGAGAGTGACGAACGACTCGGCATTGGTCGCGGTCGACACCTGCCCTGCCCAGCCGTAAGTGAACCAGTGGTACTTCACCTCAGCACCCGGCATGAAGATGCTGTCGAAGGGCCCCAGACGTGCCATCGAATTCGAGAGGGCCTCAAAGAACGGCATATCAGTGTGGAAGCTTCCCCCGATCCAATTCAGGGGGTAGTTGCCCACACCGGTGGCAAGAGACCCAAGTGCCAGGGCCCCACCAAGTATCAGCGCGAAGAATTCAGGACGCGAGATCGCTGTTGCCAAGGATGCTCGCTTATCAACTGCTGTCCGCCTTCGAACTGCGAAGACCACATCGCAGGAGGCCACGACGACAACCGGAAGAATCCAGCCCCACGTGCCAAGACCACAGATCAAGCTGACCAGACCGCTGGTGAAACAGGCAGCTGTGCCGATCGCCATCCCCATGCCGACAACTTCGATGGCATTGACTGAGACACGCAGGTACCGCCAGATGCGAGCTCCCGAATAGGACTGGAGCACGACAACAGCAGTGACGCTCAATGCAGTGGTGCCAGAGACGCCCGTGGCAATCAAAAAGAGCAATGCGACAAGCACAATGACGCTCGATAGCAGCCAGGTGGGCCGCGCACTGACTCGCGCGCCTACGGCATTCGGCAAGGTCACCATGGGAGGTGAAGTCTACGTTCCTGTTTCAGTACACCCCTAGACTCCTTGGGTGCGCGTGGCCTTTGATGAGCAAATCTTCGCGATTCAGGCATACGGTGGCATTTCAAGAATGTTCGCGGAATTGGCCAATGCATTCGTCACTGACTTCCAAGAAGCATTGGACCTGCTGCCCATCAATGCTCCGGTGGTCAATCGCTACCTGCTCGACAACGCCCGCTTGCGGGCGCATCTTCAGGTGACCGCCTCACCCCATTCGTATCGAGCGCTCGCACACTACTTCTCGCACACTCGACCAAATATGCATGCCAATGTCGTCCACAACACCTTCTATCTCCCACATGGGCTGGCCGGCAACCCTGGCGCCAAGCGCGTGGTGACGATTCACGACATGATCCCCGAAATGATGCCGCAGACGAGGCGTCGCTTGGATTTCCTCACGCTGAAGCGACGTTACGTCGACCGGGCAGATCACATCATCTGTGTCTCAGAAGCCACCAGATCTGACTTGATTCGCTGCTACGGCCTGCCCAACGCACCCGTGACCGTGGTTCATCACGGAGTCGACCCACGGTTTCAACCTGGAGTGCATGCCATTGCCAGCCTGCCAGCTCGCTATGTGCTCTTCGTGGGCAACAGAAGCCAGTACAAGGATGCCAAGGTGCTCATGCAGGCCTTCGCCAATATTGCCGACCAGTACGCCGACCTGACCTTGCTGTTTGTGGGGGGCGGTCCATTCACGCGTTCTGAGGCCACGCTGCTGGATCAACTCAAGCTGGGTGCGCGGACGATCCAACAAGACCTCTCAGACCCCGATATGCCCAACGCGTATGCGAACGCTGAGTTGTTCGTCTTCCCATCGCGGTTTGAGGGATTCGGCTTGCCTGCACTCGAGGCAATGGCATCAGGCGCGCCAACAATCCTGGCCCGCAGCACCTCTCTGCCTGAAGTCGGTGGAGATGCGGCCCTGTATTTCGAGCCAGGCGATGTCGACGATCTCACCCAGCAGATGCTCAGGGGGCTCAGCGACGAGCTGCTCCGTCTCCAATTGCGCAATTCAGGTCGCACGCGCGCAGGTGAGTTCACGTGGCGCTCTGCGGCACAACAACTGCTCGATGTCTATGAGTCTTCACTCAGCTGAGCCCCTGCGGCCACTCCGCCTGCGCCAGGTGTCTCGTACCTTGGTCCGCGAGACATCCAGTAGTTCTGCATAGGACAGATACGGCGCGATTGCTTCGGGCTTGGAATCTGCAATTGAAACGACGCCAAGATCCCTGGAGTAGTTGGAATTCACGACGACAGCGAGGTACCCCCGAGCGATATCGGCGCTTGTCACTCCTCTCAGGATGTACTCCAGGTGCTGACTCTCGCTGTGAAACACCTTCACAAGGGGTTCGCGCTGGTGGATCGCTATGACCTGTGACTTTTGCAACCACATGGCGTACCAGCTGAACTCATAAGGCGAATACTCAATCGCATCTGCGTAAGTCCACTGACGCGGTTGCAGAAATCGTGACTTGAAATCCTGAAGGACCAATCCAGACACGATTTGATGCCCATGACTGGTGCGCATGATCGGATCATCCAATTCAACGATGTCCATAATCTTTCGTATCAGCGACTCACGCCCTTGCCAGTTCTGGCGAAAATACTCGGGCTCAACCTTCAGCTCATTGTCTTCAACCAGCACCGAGTACGGGGTTGATGGATCTCGCATGAAATCCTTGCTGCCAAAGGGTCGTATGAAGACTGCATCAGAATCAACACAGAAGTAGTTGCTGGTCAAACCCAGTTCCCAGAAGGAGAGTTTGACGATCTCTTGATTTGCATAACCCTGACTCAGGCTGCCAACCGGACCATCGACAAGGTGCCGCCCCAGGGCCTCACCTTCGGCGATCAACTTCACGTGTGCCCCACCAAGCTCAGCAAACATTCCAAAGTCAGCGTCCGGGACAACACAGAACAGAGTCAGGTTCTCGCTGTTGAACTGCTCGAAAGAGGCAAGCAAGCGACGTGCGTACTCAAGATCACCGGCATGGGACTTGAGTAGAAGAGCAATCGTTTCCATCGCTCCTCCTTCTACTTGCGCGTTCGACTCAAGGACTGCAGTGCAGGTCGCACTCTTCTCGAGGCGTAGACAAGAAGATACTGGCGCACCGCATACAAGCGCTGAACAAGCGCATCAGTTCCGGTGGGATGCAGGATCTCAAGGCGGGCCTGATGAAACTGCCTGAAGGATGACTGCCAGTTCCTTGTCGAGATCCCTCCCTCTCGAAACACCGCGATACTGACAGGCAATTCGATGGGCGCCGCCACCAGCGAGAGCTTCAGGCAAGTGGCGTAGTCAGCAGCAATGTCGAACTCGAGGTCGAAACCGCCAATTCTTTCAAGTTCCTTCCGCCGAACAAAGGTGCCTTGATGCGAGGGAAAGTGCCCACGTGAGAAGCCCAACGCCCGCTCTCGCTCGTAATCCCACTTTGGAGTGATCACACGCATCCCATCGGCCATCTCAATAACCACTGGGCCAAAGGCCCACACCGCTGCCGACCCCGCCAACAGCTGCTTCACCTGCAACAGCACCTGAATGCCAGCAAACTCATCTCCAGCGTTCAGGAAGTAGACAAATTCACCGCTCGCAGCAGCCAAGCCCTCGTTCATGGCGGCGTAAATGCCGGCTGGCGGCATCCACTGCAGCTTGGTGGAGAATCCGAGCACGGATTGACCCTCAGGCAGAGCAACCGGAGTACTCGAACTGTCAATGACAACGAACTCGACGCCGACAAGATCCTGCTCCAAGAGCGAACGAAGACTCCGCTCATAGCCGCTTGGATCGTCCTTGACGACGGTGATCACACTGAGCCAGGGCTGACCCGACGCGTGCTGTTGTGCTTCAGTCACTGACTCAGCTTGTCTTGATGAAGACACGACCGGAAAAATCAATGGGATGCATGTATGGCCGTTTGCCCAATGCATCGAAATACTCGTCAACGGCACGACGGGCCCCTTGCCAGTGACCGTAGTCGTCCAGGATGCAGACTCCGCCGACGCTGAGCCGCGGATACAGCACTTCCAGACCAAGCTTGGTGGACTCATACCAATCCGTGTCCAACCTCAGCAGCGCAATGCGGTCGGGAACTGACTCAAGGAGAGTTGTCGCAACATCGCCTTCGACGAACTGAAAGTTGTCGAAGGGATATCCGGTGCTGCGAACATTTGCCTCTACGTCGGCCCGTCCAGCCACGCACCACACATTGTTTCCGTCACCAACTGATGTTTCAGCGAGCATTTGCGATGCAGTCTTGCCCGTTGGGGCTTCAATGTCCTGATCAGTGGGGTCTGTCATCCCTGCAAAAGTGTCGTACAGCCAGATGCGTCGATCAAGGGCTCCGAGTTGTCGCAGTTCGGAGGCCATCGCCATGATGCTGCCGCCCCGCCAGACCCCGCACTCGGCAAAGTCGCCAGCCACACCCTCAGCGATGACATGCCGAACAGCGCCGAGGAGTGACCACAGTCGCTCGGGAGAGGTCATCGTGTAGGGGCGCAGCGAGCGAATGAAGGCACGATCGGCCTCGTTGGTCTCTACCGGAAAGCGCTCCTGCGCAGATCGAAGCCGGGTGACCTGCAGACCAAATTTGCGCGCAACGGCGTCGATGGCCTGCTCGTAGGGTTTCACCCGAGCAGTATTCCACCAGCCTGCCGATAGGCTGCCCGCCATGAACGAAGGGGACACAGAAGTCGGGCAATTTCGGGAATGTCTCTCAGTTGTCATGCCTGCGTTCAATGAGGAAAATTCCATTGCGGAGTCGGTTCGACGGGTATTGGCCCAGCCCTTTGTCAGCCAACTCATCATCATCAACGATGCTTCAACCGACCGCACGGCTGAGATCCTTGCGGCACTCGACGACCCCAAGATCATGATCCTTCATCACGCACGCAATCAGGGCAAGGGCGCTGCGCTGCGCACCGGCATCGCGCACGCTACTGGCGATTACGTGGCGATTCAGGATGCTGATCTTGAGTACAACCCCGCAGAGCTGTCACGCCTGCTGGCTCCCTTGGAGGATGGCCGCGCTGATGTCGTCTACGGATCACGATTCCTGTCTGGCGATGTTCATCGCGTCCTGCTCTTCTGGCACTCAGTTGGCAATCGATTGCTGACCCTTGCATCCAATGCCTTCGCAAATGTGAATCTCACCGACATGGAAACCTGCTACAAAGTCTTCCGACGTGAGTGGATTCAAAGCGTGACGATCGAGGAGAACCGCTTCGGCTTCGAGCCCGAGATCACCATCAAGATGGCACGCAGGCGCGCACGCATTTACGAGGTGGGCGTTTCCTATGCAGGGCGCAACTACGACGAGGGCAAGAAGATCGGCTGGCGCGATGGCGTATCCGCAGCGCGCTGCATCGTGAAGTACGCCTGGCAGGAGCGCAACGTCTCCGGACCAACCTCCCAAGCAAAGTGACGGCCTTGGATCAGCCGAGCATTGCCGCTGAGCACACTGGCTCGAGCACCCGCGCAAAGCTGCTCTTCAGCCTGCTCATCTTGGGCATTGCCGGGATGCTGACAGTCATCGCCATTGGCTTTCCGATCGATATGGACGAGCTACTGCCGTACCACCCGCTGGCTTGCCAGGCAGCAGCGCAGCAAGTCAACACCTTCACTTCCGCCTGCAACAGCCACCCAATTACCTTTGGTCCGTTCGAGTACCAGCAGGCCTTCGACTACATCGGAGCAACCTCAACATGGTTGATGGCTCCCCTGTTTGCACTTGCTAATTGGACCGGTTGGCACCTGGTCGTCGGGGTGGCAGTCCTGGTGCTGGCAATGCTTGGCGTGCTGAGGTCACTCAAGCTCAGCCTGCGGTGGTGGCCAGCTGCAATTGCGTTCTTTCCCATCGCCTTCGAGACGATCCATGACACCGGTCCCATCCGCATCTCGCTGATCACCCTGTGCTGGACTCCGGTGCTGGTCCGATCCGTACTGAAGTCCCGCTCCCGAACTGTTCAAGTGCTCGCCATACTCGGGCTCTTGCTTGCCTGGCTGGCCTCGGCCGAGAACAAGCCCTACTTCCTGTACGTCGCTCCGGGAATTGTCATCTGGACCCTCGCGGTTCTGGCGATCACTGAGGGCTGGGATTTCGTCAAGCAGAAGCTCGGCTGGCTGATCGCCATCTTCGGGCTGCTGGGGCTGGGCTGCCTAGCCCTGCTGATCACGATGCGCGTGGGCGATCAGTCCTATCTCAGTTTTCTCATGGAGACACACGGCGGAAATGATCTTGCGCATCAACTCGGCACCGGAACCACCTTCATCTTGGATTGGCCATTTTCCGCGCAGCGCATGATGGCTCTGTATCCGAATGTCGACGGAGGCTTCTTCGCACCGCTGCAAAGTCCGCTCAATGCCCTGCCCATGACGGCAGACCGAGGCGCTCCTCTCTCGCTCCTCCTCCTTGTCTTGACCTGCATTGCAGTGCTGCTGCTCTACATCTGGTCAATCCGAGTGCTCGCAAGAACCGGGCAAGCACGCCAAGCGCTCTACGTGCTGCTGGCCGCGTTGGTCCTCTTCGTGGGTGCAGTGCTCAGCGGAGGCGGCTCAGTGCACCACTTTGTCTTCGCACAAGTCCCCTTGCTCGCTTTGGTGCTGCTGGCATTTTCACGTTTCCCAAGTCGGGTGGTGCTCACCACCGCAGTGATGCTCGCAACCTCATTGCTCGCTCTCGCCGCCGCGTACACAGTTCCGCTGAAGAACGAAGTGAGCCGCGACATCGACACCGTGACGACCCAAGCAATAGCTGATGCGGGCAAGCGCGGGCTCGTGAATTGCCAAGATTGGGGCTGCTATTTCCAGTACTCGCTGAAGAATCTCAACGAAGTACCCGTTGTCTGGGCCGAGAAGCCAGACCAACAGGCACAACTGGCCAGATACGCCGTGCAACACGACTTGAACATTGAACAGGTCTGCCTCAAGTGCGATCTTGACTCTGTGACTGCCAACTATCCGGGGGCAGGCGTTGCCGAGGTGCTGAGTACGCCCAGTGGCTGGAAGCTCTTCAGCATCACTCCATGAGTCGGGCAAGGAATCGGATTGATGCGATCACCCTAGAAGTAGCATCACTCCCATGGCAGTAGTGGAATCACCGGAGTCAGCCATCGCCAACTCTGAGCGGTTCAAGCTTTGGCTTCGCGAGTCCACGGTGCCGTATGTCGGCAGTTTGATTTTCACGGTGATGCTCGCCTACTACCTGAACTACCTGTCTGGGCTCGCCGGGATGCCCTCACTCATCTTCAAGGCCCAAAGCCCAGGGATCTACGTCCCCTTCGTCGGCTTCCCGATCTCGCTGGTGCTCTGGTTCATCTGCAAGGCCAAGCCAACTTCAAGCGTTGCCGCTCGAATCTTCCTGATCGGTCTGGCTGCCGCCTGGATCGTCCACTTGGCCTTGATACGACTTCACGGTGATATGTCGATCAATTCGATCTGGCTGTACCTGCCAGTGCTTGCCATGCTCTATTTCAAGACTCCCACCCAACGCGATGGCTGGGCAGCCCTGGTCTTCATGGCCTGGGTAGCTGCTGTGCTCCTGGTACTCACCCGGGTCTTGGAGATCCTTGATGCAATCCCCATGTTCAACATCCCGGACAAACCAGCAACCGAGTGGGAGAAACAGCACTACTGGCTGCCACTTTCGGGGCACTTGGGCATTGACGGGCGTTGGCCAGGGCCCTTTGGCTTCAATGCCAAGACTGGCTTCTTCTCTGTTTTCATCGTGATTGTCGGTGTAGCGAATTGGCGTCGTAACAGTTGGCTGCTCGTGGCAATCGGTGGCCTGGGAATCGTGCTGACTGGCGGACGTGGGCCATACGTTGCACTGCTCGCTGGAATTCTTGTGCTCATCTTGCTCGGTCAGAGGTTTGGCATACAGCGCATCCCGATGGCCGTGCGCCTGTCTCTTGTGGTCCTCGGTGTTGCGGCATTGGCTGCCAAGTTCGCATTCTTCACTTCTGCCGGAGTCACTGGTCGCGAGGAGTTCTGGAGCGCCTTCCTTGAGTTATGGCGAACTTCCATCTGGACCGGAGTCGGGCAGGAGGGCATCTGGAATGCCTCCGGGACGGTGCACGCAGTGATGGATGCGCACAGCATCTACATCCAGGAGCTCACCAAGTATGGACTGCTCGGATTCATCATGCTCTATGGGTTGCTGGCCTTCGGCCTCATCATAAGCTTGATCTCCGCCGCCCGAGGCTGGGCTGCGCCACTGGCCATCATCGTGGTCTATCTCGTCTCTGGGTTCACAGATCTGCTCCACGATGGCTGGCAAGCTCAGTCGACCTACTCGTTGATGATCATTGTCGCAGTTCTCGCGGCTGCTGCCTGGCGGCCAAAAGATGAAACTACGAATGCCTCAACGGACCTTGAACAAGGGTCGGATGGGCTCGCACTCAAGTCGTGAGCTGAAATCTCCAGCAGCAAAGCACTCATCAAGGATCGCGAAGGTCTCAGCTGCAGCCTGAGCCACCAACTCGATGTCCGCCGAAGTATGCGCAGTAGTTACCTCATGGGTGCTCAGCACCAGCACTCCCCTGCGAAGCATCTCCTGCAAGAACAGGGTCTTGACTTCGAAGAGGGTCTCGTCTTGGGGCAGTGCCCACTGATGGAACTGCCAGGTTGGATGCCCGCTGAAGGAGAAATACTCATGCGAACGGACGGAGCGAAGTTCGTCAATGCGAACAGTGAGCTGCGATCCGATCTCCGCCAGTCTGCGCGTTGGCTCACCCGTGAGATACCTGTCGAGCACGACCCGTGCAGCGGCCAGCGACAAGGTCTCGCCGCCGAAGGTGCCGCTGAAGAAGATCGAGGGCATGAGATCGAGAATCTCGCGCCTGCCCACGATTGCTGACAGCGGAAAGCCATTGGAAAGGGCCTTGCCAAAGCTCGCCAGATCCGGCGTGACGCCGAAGTACTCTTGAGCTCCACCCGGTGCGAATCGAAAGCCTGTGAGCATCTCATCGAACACGAGCACGATTCCGTGATGCTCAGTAATGCGCCGAACACCTTCCAGGTATCCGGGGGAGGGAAAGTACGCGGTCATCGGCTCCATGATGAGTGCGGCGATCTGGTTCGGCAGCGACGCAATCACTTCCTCGAGGGCACTCAGATCGTCATAAGGAATCGCATGAGTCAGCGAGCTGGTCTGGCTCGGCACGCCCTTGTTCATGGTCGTGCTGCCGATGTACCAATCCTGCCAACCGTGATAGCCGCACACAACAACGTGGTCGCGGCCAGTGAAGGCCCGCGAGAGTCTGATTGCTGCCGACGTGGCATCGGTTCCGTTCTTGCCGAAGCGAACCCGCTCAGCGCAGGGAATGAGCTCGACAAGTCGTTCAGCGACTTCAGCCTCTATTGGATGGGCGAGTGAAAGAGTGACTCCATCACGCATCTGACGAATGACCGCTTCTTCGATCTCCTCGTCGCCATAGCCAAGCGCGACAGCTCCAAGGGAACACACGAGGTCGACATACTCATTGCCATCGATATCCCAGGTATGACTTCCGCGCGATCGAGCTGCAAACAGTGGAGCGGCGCCTACGGGGTACTGTGTGCGCGATTTGCTGAAGGTCTGCGAAGCCAAGGGGATGACGGCCTCGGCTCGCGCCAGATAGTCGATCGAAGCGGCATACCGCTCAGCGAGACTGCGTTCACTCGACATGCATGGCTCCTGTGTCTAGCCCCCGCAAGGCGGCGTTGCGAGCAGCATCATGCTTGGTACGTGACATGGCCGGCTCGGATTGCAGCAACTCAAGCACATCCTCGAATTCGAACTGCTCATTTGCAGCATAGAGCCGCTCATACACAGTGCGCACGAACTGCAGGTCGTCTGCATTGTCCACAGTCCAACGCAAATCCGAATAGTCAAGATGACCGCTCACATTGAGCAATCGAAAATGCGCTGGTCGTCGATACACGCCCAAGGTCACATGCTCATGTTCTGCAGCATCCGTGGATTGAGCCAGAACCCACCGGAGTGCATCTGCGCGCACCACTTCGATGTCGAGCCCATCGGGAAACGTCGGCGTCAAAGTGTTGGATGCATAGTCGGGGCTGTTCTGCACAAAGGATTCAATGACCAGATCCGCCACGAGTGGGCTGACCAGGGGGCAGTCGGCTGTCAGCCGCACAACTACCTCCGGTGAAAAGCGGTCCAGCACATCCACGAATCGACCCAGCACGTCATCAAGAGATCCGCGCACGACTGCGTAGCCAATACCTGCGACATAGTCGACCAATGGATCATCTGCTGGATCTGTTGAGGTGGCAACGACCAGGCCCGACAGGCCTTTGATGCGATGGAGTCGTTCGAGCTGGCGCCCGATCATGGGCACGCCCAGCACGGGCTCAAGCACCTTGCCTGGCAATCGCGAGGAGCCCATTCGAGCTTGCAGAACCCCGAGTATCTCCATCCGCCTATCCTGCTGCCATCGACCGCGGCGGCCATTGCCGAGGATCAATAAGGGTCAGATCAGCCGAGGCGAAAGCCGCCCAATCCACCTGAGGAAGCCTCACCTGCCAAGCCACGATGGTCTGCGCCAACTCAGCCACCGAAGCGGCTCCGACGACGACTTCGTCCACCCAAGGCTGCTGTCGGATGAAGGCCAAGGCCAAGGTTGAGGGATCAACGGCCAGAGTCTGGACCAAGTCTCGCCAATGAGCCAGATCTGGATGTCCTGCGAACATCACATTCTGCGAGGCGCTCACCAAGAGTCCCTGGAGGTAGACGCTTCTTGCCTGCACGACCCCACCTCGAGCACGCAATTCGGCGATTGCGGCATCGGTAGTCAGACGTTGATCGAGCACGTTCACCGGAACCTGCACAACATCAAGCTGCCCGAAATGCGCCAAGGCACTGGCCACGTCAGCAGCCGTGTACGCCGACACCCCAATTCGATCGACCAGCCCCTGCGCTCTGACCGCGCTCAAGACCCCCGCAGCCACGGCTCTGTCCTGAATGTCCAAAAGGTGCCAGTCGTGGACAAGGAGCCCGTGCAGGCGGTTGTCACGGATCGCTGTCCGACTCGCGGTCAGGCTCGCAAGCAGATTGTCGGGAGTCTGGCTGAGAGCGGAGATTTTGCTCTGCACGAGCATCCCTGAGGCCTGCCGACCGATGCGCTGCTCGGCATCCCCGTACGCCGGCGCGGTATCCAGGAATCGCATTTCGTGCTCGTGAAGCAATTCGAGCTGGGCTCTCACCTCCTGATCGCTCAGGCGTCCCTGCTCATTGGTGATCCCGTAGTCACTTCCCCATTGGGCCGTGCCCATCACCATCAGTTTCAAGGCAAATCCAAGCTAGGAAGTAGACTCATCGCTTCCAGCCTAGCCGATCGAGGGGACCTCTTACTGTGTCGATTTTCGACGGATCCTCGATTCTCATCACTGGAGGAACCGGCTCCTTCGGCAAGGCTTTCCTTGAGCAGGTCCTGCAATCTCATAACCCCCAGCGGGTAGCTATCTTCTCCCGAGATGAGCTGAAGCAATATGAGATGAAGCAGACCTACGGCGACGACAAACGAGTGCGCTTCTTCATCGGGGACATTCGTGATCGCGAACGTCTGGACATGGCGATGCACGGAGTGGATTTCGTTGTCCACGCTGCCGCTCTCAAGCAGGTGGACACTGCTGAATACAACCCAATGGAATACGTGAAGACGAACATCCTGGGTTCAGAGAATGTGATGCTCGCTGCTATCGACGCTGGGGTGCAGAAGATCGTCGCCCTGTCGACCGACAAGGCCTCCAGTCCAGTGAACCTCTACGGCGCAACCAAGCTCACCGCAGACAAGTTGTTCATCTCTGGAAACCACTATTCCTATGCGCGTGGCACGAAGTTTGCGGTCGTTCGCTACGGCAATGTCATGGGCAGTCGCGGTTCCGTCATTCCCTTCTTCCGTAAGCTCGCCGAAGACAATCAGCCGTTGCCCATTACCGATCTGCGCATGACTCGCTTTTGGATCACACTCCCACAGGCCGTGGATTTCGTGATTAGGTCCTTCGAGATGATGGACGGCGGTGAGCTCTACGTGCCACGCATCCCGAGCATGCACGTGACCGACCTTGCCAAGGCGATCGCCCCAGAATCGGAGTTAATCGAGGTGGGATTCCGCCCGGGCGAGAAGCTGCATGAAGAAATGATCTCTCCTGAGGATGCGCGGCGGACGATTCGTCAGCCTGATCGATACGTCGTTGGCCCCACCCTTGCGGAGTGGACCTACACCGTTCCGCCTGGTGAGGTGGTCGAGGACGGTTTCGCATATGCCTCAGACAGCAACGACATGTGGCTCACGGTGGAAGATCTTCGTCAGATGCTCACGGACCTCGATCTCTAGCCTGCACATGGAGACTTGGCTGGTCACTGGCGCCAACGGCTTTCTTGGTGCCAATGCTGGGTATTTCCTAGCGGATCGATGTCACTCAATAGCGCTGACCAGATCAGGCCTGCCTGCAAACTTCGCCTCAGCAGTCCACGCAGATCTGACTGACATCTCAGCTCTGGGGGCCGCAGTTCGCAAGGCCCAGCCCGACGTGATCCTGCATACCGCAGCAATGGCCAGCCACGAGGCTTGCGAACTCGACCCGCATCTCGCCCACCAAGCCAATGCGCTGGCCACTCAGGAGCTCGCACTCGCGGCAAAGGAGGTCGGTGCCCGCTTCATCTACATCTCAACAGATGCGGTCTTCGATGGGAAATCTGGAAACTACGGCGAAGCCGACCAACCCAATCCATTCTCTGTGTATGGCCGCACGAAGCTTGAAGGCGAGACTCTCGCCCTAGCCAGCAATCCAGGTGCTCTTGTCATCCGTACCAACTTCTTCGGCTGGAGTCCCTCGCACACCCGATCCATCCTTGAATTCTTCGTCAATGCCCTGCGCTCACACCAGTCAGTTGCTGGATATACGGACTTCACTGTGTCTTCGATCTACGTCAGTCAACTGCTCCAAGCGATCTGGGGACTCAATGAGCTCGCGGCGAAGGGTATCGTCAACGTTGCCGCTGGCGAACCACTGTCCAAGCACGATTTCGGCCTCGCCGTCGCAGATACGTTTGGCTTGGATCCAGGGTTGGTCAGAGCTGAACTGTCCCCATCGCAAACTGGCGTATCAAGGCGAAGAAACCTCTCCTTGAACACCGAGCATCTCCAAACACTGCTCCGCGAGCCCGCCCCCGACACCAGAGCAGGGCTACTCCTGGCCAAGGCAGATGAGGCTGCCGTGCTTGGTTCTTTGTCCGCCTAGGACCAGGACGAAGTTGGGTGGACAGACGCCTACACACGACGATTGACTGCACGTCGTCGATACAATCAATTGATCGCATTCTTGCTGAAACCTTCGCAATGGGAGTCCACTCTTGAGTCCGCTGCAAGCCTTTCGCGAGAGCCTCAAGCTCATCACGCGACGAGATCGCCGGATCCTTGGGCTGGTCACGTTGACGCAGATGTCGACAGCCCTGCTTGATCTCATTGGAGTGCTGCTGATCGGTGTTGTGGCTGCGCTGTCACTTTCATCTGTGAGTTCAACAACCCTGCCGAACTCGATCACTTCACTGCTCGACGTCTTTGGAATCTCATACGCCGACCCAGTTCCACTCGCCGTGGAACTCGCCGCCATAGCCGGTGTGCTGTTCGTGGCCAAGAGCATTTTGAATATGTTCCTTACGCGCAGGGTGCTGAGGTTCCTCGCCAATCGACAGGCGACCGTGTCAGGTCAGCTCACTCGGCAATTGCTCTCACAGCCCATGCTCATGGTTCAAAGGCGTTCAAGCCAGGAAACTGCCTTCGCGCTGACATTTGGAACGAATCAGGCCACTCTGGTCATTCTTGGACTGGGCACCGTCACCGTCTCTGAACTCACATTGTTGATCGTGCTGGCGATCGGGCTGCTCTTTGTAAGCCCGATCGTGACCATCTTCTCGATTCTCTTCTTCGCCGCTGTGGCTTGGTCACTGAATCGTCTGTTCTCAGGATGGGCCGGAGAGCTCGGACTCCAAGCCTCCAGCGCTGACATCGAGAGCACGGCGTCCATCCAGGAGGCCATCAAGAGCTACCGCGAGATCACCGTCTCAAGCCGTCGGCGTCAATATGCGGCACAGATTCAGGACTCACGATGGCGTGCCTCCTCAGCACAGGCAGACTTGCAATTTCTGAACCTGGTGCCAAAGTACGTGTTCGAGTCGGCTCTGATCGTTGGTGCTGGACTGCTGGCCGCCAGTCAATTCCTCACATCTGATGCAACCAAAGCAGTGGCAATCATCGCGGTCTTCCTGGCTGCTGGCTCCCGCGTGGTGCCTTCCATGCTGCGCCTGCAAGGAGCGGCCTTGGCTGTGCGCGCAGCAGCTGGGCTCGCTGCACCGACCTACGCGCTTGCCAGTGATCTGCGCGAATGGGAGGCCGACGAGAAGTCCGGGCGCTTCCGCATTGATCCCTTGGCGCCAACCCTCAGCTTGGCCGAGCTCGATCAGCACAACGAGGCCTTCGTACCGACCGTCAGCTTCGAGCATGTGTTCTTCACCTACCCGGGTGCACGCGAGCCGGCCATTAAGGACCTCAGCTTCAGCCTTGCCGCGGGGCAGGCCATGGCCATCATCGGCTCAACGGGTGCCGGGAAGTCCACCGTTGCCGATGTGCTGCTTGGCATCTTGGACGCTGACGAAGGTCGGGTGCTGTTGGGCAATCATGATCCGCTGCAGGCGGTCCATGAATGGGCCGGAGCAGTGGCCTATGTGCCTCAGGATGTCTCAATCATCAGTGCCACGATCCGACAGAACGTGGCACTGGGCATGCCCTTGGACGAGATCGACGACGATCGGGTCTGGGAAGCGTTGACACGTGCCCATTTGGCCGACTTCCTCCAGCAAGGACGTGACGGCCTGGAAACCATCGTGGGCGAACACGGCGTCGGGCTGAGCGGGGGGCAGCGGCAGCGCCTGGGTCTGGCTCGGGCACTCTATACGCGCCCACGCTTCCTGGTCCTTGATGAGGCGACCAGCGCTCTGGATGCAAAAACTGAACTGGGCATCTCGGAGACTCTGCTGGGGCTGAGAGGTGAGGTAACCTCGGTGACCATCGCGCATCGCCTGGCAACGATCAAGGACTGCGATGTCGTGGCATACCTGACTGATGGGCAGCTCTCGGCGATCGGCAGCTTTGAAGAAGTGCGTCGACAAATACCGGATCTGAATGAGCAGGCACACATTCTCGGCATGTGATCGGACCGGTCCTGCCTACGACATGGCAGAGCGCAAGGCGCTGGTGATGTTCGGAGTCAGGGCAAGGGAGCCAAGGCGAGTCACGTGGCCGAAGTCGACGTAGAGCGGCTGTCCATCGTGAAAGTTCGGGCACACACTCTGGTCGCACAGTGTGGTCAGTGGATCAACCAATTGCGTGCCGGGATTGGCGCGCGCAACCTGTCGCTCTGCGGCAATCGCATCTGCCCGCACCTGCTCAGCAAGAGCTCGAGTGGCCTTGACAGTGCCAACGGACTCATGCGAAACAAACCGCGAGAACAGTGAGCGGCGATCGACTCGGTCATCGACATCGGCGATCGAATTCATGATGACAACGCCAATGCCTGCCTCACGCAGCTGCCGTACCACCCCATCCAGGTCGCGCTGCCATACCTGTGCTGCCTTCTCGCTGGTATCGGCCGTGGTGCCATCCGCATCGATCAGTGGCACCCATTGCCAATCACGATTGACGTAGCCCGCCGATCGATTAGCAATGACCACCACTTCAGGTCTGGTGTCCAGCGCGTACTTCAGGATCTGCTGCTGCCACTCGGGACAGTCCACGCCGACGCCACTTGCGGTGCCACCCAGAATGAACGGGCAACCAGATTGCGAGGAGACAGTCGTTGAGAGATTCAGCGAGTCGGCTGCCTGAATGACCCCATCGGCGAAGGCATAGGCCTGGGAGTCGCCGACGAGCAGCACATTGCCGTTGCTGGCTTCAGCATTCCACGTGCATCGTTGTGGTGCGAAGGCAACGTCAACGCAATCCCGTTGCTCTGCTGCCTGCTCGGCGACAAGGACCGCACGATCCTGAGTCCAGCCAAGCCACCACTCATGATTGGAGCCGATCCACAGGGTCGCAGCAAGCGCAAGAGGCGGTACCAGCACCAACGTCGCAAGCCGCCCTCGTTGCGAGGGATTCATCAGCTTCTTCACTCGTATCGGCTGTTCGACAAAGTGATACGAGATCAGCGAGGGCGCCAGTGATGCGATGGCAGCAATGAATGCCACACGTGGGGTATCGGGAAATAGCGCGACGGCGAACACGATGAATGGCCAATGCCAGAGGTACCACGAATATGAGAGGTCACCAACCGAGGTGAATGGCTTCAGGCTCAGGAGTCGCGAGGTCAGAGCCAAGTGCTGCGTGCCCGCGACCAGCAGCAGCATCGTGCCGATAACCGGCAGCAAGGTGAGTGGACCTGGGTAGTTCTCCTGCCCCGTGATGCGCAGGAACCCAAGAGCCAGCAACAACAGGCCAAGAGCGCCCAGGACGGTGGCCATGGCTGGTGCCACCAGCTTGCGGTTGGGGAGCAGCAAGGCCAGAAGAGAGCCCGCAGCGAACTCCCAGGCGCGCGTGAGGGGCGAGTAGAACCCCAGGAGCGGAGCTGGAATCAGATCTGACGCAAGGCCCGACCATGAGACGAAGCACATCGCTCCCGAGGCGATGAAGAGTGCTGATACCAGCACTAATGGCGAATGCGCCAAGGCTCTGCCTCGACGAGCCAGCCACCAGCCAGCCATGAGCACGAAGGGGAAGATCAGATAGAACTGCTCTTCGACCGACAGCGACCAGGTGTTCAGGAGCGGATTGGTCTCAGCTGCCGGCGCGAAGTACATGCCTGAGACGTGCTCGATGACGAAGTTCGCGCACAGCAACATCGCACCGAAGGCCGTGCTGGCCGTTGCCTGCTGCTGACCGAACGGCGATTGAAAGACGATCGAAGCCACCACTGTCACGCCGACCATCAGTGCCAGCCCGGGAGTCAACCGCTGGAACCGCCTGCCAAAGAAGCGCGGAAAGGAGATGCGTCCGGACGCCTGGGACTCGCGCATGAGCATGGCGGTGATGACGAAGCCGGATACGACGAAGAAGACATCAACGCCCGTGAATCCTCCAGGCAGGGGCAGGCCAGCGTGAAAGGCGACGACCGAGCCGACGGCTATCGCCCGAAGACCCTGGATGTCCAGGCGGCGATTGCGCGCTTGAACGCTGGAACCAGCAGCCGTCACCGTACGAAACCCGGGCAGCGAAGACAAGGTGCCCCCATCAAGTGGTCGCAAGTGGAATCTCAAACCTGCTCTAGGACCAAGCACGCAAGCCCACAGAGCATCTTGATAGTACTTCCCACTCGCTCATATTGAAGCGAGCTCAATTCGGCGACTCATTCCGACACACGGAAGATTCAAGTACTAGTCTCATCGTTCGAACACAAGACTCACGGAGGATGAACTTGGCTGCAGGAGCAGGAGTGTGGGCGAGCTGGTTCGAAATCGAAAGTCTCAGCGCCGGACGTCCCGTACTGCTGTACGGACGATCCGAAGATTGGGTTCACAAGGCACTTCAGCATTTGAATGTCACTCCTGAAGGCGTCGTGGATCGAGATCTCGCATACCGAGGCAGCACCTACCGTGACTTACCCGTGTTTCCTATAGAAGATGTTGAGTCGCCCAATCAATATTTCTTCATCATCACAGCGGGAGAATTCGACGGGATAGTCGATACTCTCGAGTCCTTGGGTCTCAGTGCTGGCAGTGACTTTGTCTGCTCACCGGACTTCAAGGACTACAGCAAACTCCTGGAACTTCGGACCTTGGCTTCCACAATTCTTATTTCGAGTTCCGACTATCGCGACACGTCACGAGCGCGCTCATCGAAGGCAGGTGGTGGACTCTATTTACTGGACATTGAGCGCGCAATGCTCACTTGCGTATACCAAGGATCGACTCGACAACTCACACGTTTGCCGGGAGACCTGCTTGCGGCAATCGACTATGTTGAAAAGCAACTGTTGGTCTTCGATCGGGAATTCTCAATCGTTAAGAACATCGATCTTGTGCATCCGAATACTTGCGGACTGGCATTCAGCGAGTCACGCGGACTGCTCTACGTTGCAAATGCAGGGCGCGACACGATCAGCACTTACGATCTCGACCGATCCACGCTTGTGGAAGAACTTCCATTTGGTCGAGGTCTTTCGGGCCGCGGTGGACACCACATCAATGACCTGGTGATTCACGAAAATACCTTGTTCTCCAGCTACTTCTCCTGGTCCGGCTACTTCAAGCAGGGCGTTTTCGATGGAGGCCTGGCCGCCTGGGATCTCTCGGCCCTCTCATCGGGCCCGACAGAGATCATGTCCGGGCTTTGGAAGCCGCACAGCCCGATCGTGATCCAAGGTGACGTGCATGTTCTTGACTCCATGCGAGGCGAACTCCGGACGGGTCGCCCCACACCCAAGTCGCGCCTCAACGCATTCGTGCGGGGAATCGATTGCGCTCAGGGCGTCCTTGCCATCGGTCAGAGTGAAGACATGTACATCACAGAGCGACTCGATCAAAGCGGCAGCACGATCTTGGCAAATGCCGGCGTCAATGTGATGAACTACGATGAGAATTCGATAGGTATCGCGCGGTTCATCTCAACGCCCGAATTGATGAATATTCATGACTTGCTAATTTGGGAAGGACGAGATGTTCGAGTTTCTTGATTCTGAAATCCCGCCTCTATCGGATCGTGAATTCAATTCACTCGGCCGCAAACTCAATATCGACGATATTTACTCCCTCCCAAAGGAAGTGCGCTACTGCACCGAGTGCGTGATCTCCAATCAGCGGCCCAGAATCACGTTCAACGAGGACGGGGTCTGTAGCGCTTGCATCTATTGGAAGCAAAAGGCCAGCGAAATCTCCTGGACTGACCGCGAGGCGGAACTTTGGGAACTGTGCAATCGCTTCCGCAAGAACGACGGCAGCTTCGACGTGCTTGTTCCCTCAAGCGGTGGAAAAGACAGCGTCTATGTCGCTCATCTCCTGAAGACCAAGTTCAACATGCACCCGCTCACGATGACTTGGTCACCGCACGTGTACACGCAAATTGGCCTTTACAACTTCTTCGCCCAGATCCATGCGGGGCTTGACAACATTCTGCTGTCTCCCAATGGTCCCGTTCACCGGCGTATGTGTCGGATTTCGACCATTGAGATGGGAGACCCTTTCCAGCCCTTCATTTACGGTCAGACGTATGTGCCGCTTCGCATCGCCGCAGCGCAAGGGATCAGTCTCATCATGGACGGCGAAAATGGTGAAGCTGAATACGGCGGGGACATCACCAGCGCAGGGCTCAGGGGATTCACGGCAGATGATGCCGAGAAGTACTGGCTGTCTGGATTTCCACTGGAGTTCTGGCACGAATACGGCTTCACAAGTGGGGATCTCGAGTTATATCGGCCACCCACCCCAAACGAAATGCAGGATCGGTCCATTGAGCGCCATTTCTTCTCGTACTACACCGATTGGCGACCTCAACAGCACTACTACTACTGCGTAGAGAACACTGGATTCCGACCCAACCCAGATGGTCGCAGTCAGGCAACCTACTCAAAATATGCGAGCTTGGACGATGAGCTTGATCCGTACCACTACTACTTCGCGCTATTGAAATTTGGGCTAGGCCGTGCCACCTCCGACGCAGCGCATGAAATCCGCGAAGGACTCATCGCCCGAGAGGAAGCAGTTGCCCTTGTCAACCGCTTTGACGCCGAGGAACCGTCCGAACACAATCGCTCAGTCTTCCTGCGTTACACCGGGCTCACAGGCGAACAGCTCGACAGTTCCTTGGCACTGTGGCGCAATTCGCGCCTATGGGACACGTCTGGGCCAGGGGCTGCTGAACTCAAGTTCAGTGCCTCATAGGCAACGCCTGCGAGTTAGGTCACATGTGATCATGCCCAGCAGTCCTGAGGCACGAATCTCAATCGTGGTTTAATCGGCGGTAGACCAACTGGGCGAAAGCGCGCCCCTTGGCTGTCAGTAGGGGAGTTGGATTCTTGGCATTCCGTGTTATTGCACGACTCGATGTCAAGCCTCCCAATCTCGTCAAGGGCATTCACATGGAGGGGCTTCGACGTATCGGACGCCCCGTGGATTTTGCGAACAAGTATTTCCGTGATGGTGCAGATGAGATCAACTATCAAGACATCGTCGCCTCCCTCTATGAGCGCAACAGTCTGGGAGATCTTGTCTCCGAAACCGCTCAGGCCATCTTTGTCCCAGTCACCGTCGGAGGTGGAATTCGATCAGTCCACGACGCTTCTTCACTCGTAAGGGGTGGCGCAGACAAGATCAGCCTCAACACAGCCGCAATTCGCACTCCTTCACTCATTACAGACGTGGCCGCCCTACTGGGAAGTCAGGCTGTAGTCGTGGGCGTTGAGGCCATGCGATCCAAGGGAACCTGGCTGGCCATGACCGACAATGGACGAGAACACACGGGCAAGACTGTTCCGGATTGGCTGGCCGAACTGGAGGAGCTCGGAGCAGGAGAAGTCCTGCTCACCTCAATCGATAGAGAAGGCACGATGAAGGGCATTGACGCAGAACTCGTTGCGACTGCACGCGCTTTGACTTCACTGCCATTGATCGTCCATGGAGGAGTCGGAACCACAGCTGACGTTTTGGAAGCCTACGATTTGGGCGCAGATGCCATCGCCATCGCTGCAGCCCTGCACTATGACAAGCTCACCATTGCCGAGATCAAGGATGACTTGGCCCGGCACGGGGTTGAAGTGCGACCATGCGAATCGTAATTGTTGACTACGGTCTCGGGAATCTGTTTAGCGTGACGGCTGTTCTGAAAGAACTCGGACACGACTTCGTGCTCGACACTGATGGTTCACTCATATCGCAAGCTGAAATCGCGCTGGTGCCAGGTGTCGCAGCCTTTGGCGCTGGCCTGGATCGACTCCGAAGCACAGATCAAGCAACAGAACTCACCAAGCACTGGGAGCAAGGCAAGCGATTGATCGGGCTATGCCTGGGCGCTCAGATGTTTCTTGATTCCAGCGACGAGGATGCCGGTTACGAAGGCTTCGGCTTTGTCACCGGTCACGTCAAGGCACTTGATCGTCAACTCGGGCGCGTTCCCAATCAGGGCTGGTTGAAGGTCGAGTTCACAGGACCGCTGCAGGCTCAAGTTGAGATTCAGAAGGATCCCGACTACTTCTACTTCTCGCACAGCTATAAGTTCCAAGTGTCCGAGCCTTCCGCGGAACATGGAATCGCACATTCTGGCCAAGAACGCATCGTGGCTGCCTACCAGCACGACAATGTGACTGGAATTCAATTCCACCCCGAACGCAGCGGCCCCGCTGGGCTCAGACTCCTGGCTCACCTACTCAGAGCTCAGTAGCAATCGGTTTCCACCACGCACGAAGTCATAGGAGTAACGATGCCGGTATCCGAGACAGACTTGCAGCCGTTGTACGGCTTGCCTGCGGATGTTCGATTTTGTGTTCGCTGTGTGATCTCCAATCAGCGGCCCAATAGCTCTGTTGAATATGCGCACAAAGCGAAATCCTCCAAGACAACGATCGCACTCAATGATCAAGGAGTATGTGACGCTTGCTTGTTCGCCGAGAGAAAGCGAACTGAGATCAACTGGGAAGAGCGCGAAGATCAGCTGTGGGAACTCGCACGACGATATGAAGGAACCCCCGGGAAATACAACTGCCTCGTTCCCGGGTCGGGGGGCAAGGACAGCTTCTTCCAAGCCCACATCCTGAAGAACAAATTCGGATTCCGCCCGCTGACCGTGACCTGGGCTCCCCACATGTACACTGATTGGGGTTGGAAGAACTTTCAGTCATGGATTCAGGCTGGTTTTGACAACGTCCTGATTACTCCCAATGGTCAGGTGCATAGACTCTTGACCAGGCTCGCTATCGACAATCTCTTTCACCCATTCCAGCCGTTCATCCTTGGTCAGAAAGCCATGGCTCCGCGGCTTGCGGCGCAATTTGGAATTCCGCTGGTGTTCTACGGTGAAAATGAGGCGGAATACGGAAATCCAATTGCCGACACGACTTCCGCGGTTCGCGACAGCAGGTACTTCACGGCCCACCAAGACGAGATCCACCTCAGCGGTGTTCCACTATCCGAACTCAAGGGCCGCTATCGGGTGCCCGAATACGACCTTCAGCAGTACCTACCCGCAGAAATGGACGCTCTCAACTCGGCAAAGGTCGAAGTTCACTATTTGGGCTATTACCTCGCCTGGCATCCACAGTCTGCCTACTACTACGCAGTCGAGCATGGGGGTTTCATCCCTAGCCCTGAACGAACTCCAGGTACCTACAGCAAGTACAACTCCATTGACGACAAGATCGATGACCTTCACTACTGGACGACGTTCATCAAATTCGGAATCGGGCGCGCGACATACGACGCCTCGCAAGAGATCCGAAATGGTGACATCACCCGTGAAGAGGGCGTGGCACTCGTACAACGATTTGATGGCGAATGGCCGGCACGATTTGAGACAGAGCTGATGGAGTACCTATCAGTCGATCCGCGCTTAGGCGCCGAAGTGCTGGCGAATTTCACTCATCCAACGATGACCAAGGAACTTTTCATCGAGCTCGCCGACCAATTCCGCAGTCCACATCTATGGAAGCAGCAGGGGCATACATGGACTCTGCGACATACCGTGCAATAGCAAGGGATGAATCATCAATTGCAACCTGACCAGCGGCATCGTGTCTTGCTCTTCTCTCCCTTCACTGGGATTTGGCCTCATGCTCTCTCAGAGTCACAACTCGTAGGCCAATTGCCATCCGATCGCTTTCAGGTCAGCGTTCTCAATTGTGGGCAGCTCTTTCCGCAATTCTGCACCGTTATGGAATTCCGAGGCCTGCCGCTGCTTGGTCAGGAGGCTAGAAAGCTGAATGCTTGCAAGGATTGCACGGCAGCGGCACGACTCATCAAGCAAGGCTCATCCTCTGAAAGATCCACAGCCCCGCTCTCCGAATTCGCCATGCCAGACGATGAACTCACTGTGGGGCAAGCGACTTCCGCAGTGACCCGCGAGAACTTTCTAGAATTTCAGTTTCGCGGTTTGGAACTGGGACGCATTGCTTCCTATGAGTCGCTGATCAAGTACAAGAAGATCTCGCTCGCTCTGAACGACGAGGAATGGGAATATCTGTTTGAGACAATCAAGAATTGCATGCGAACAGCCATCACGGGCGAGCGATACCTGAACCTGCACACACCGGACTCGGTCCTTTGTTACAGCCCGCAGTACGGAGTGACAGGAGCCTTCGCCGCACTCGCAATCAGTCGCGGCATCACAACGTACTTTGTAGAGGGAAGCGCCAACCTCGCCGAGAAATATTCCGCCGTTCGCGTATGGGATTGGCAGACGTACATGCTCGTCAACCCGGCATTGGATCATTGGGGGAACGGTGAAGACATAGCTGACCCATCTGACGAGGAACTCGCGAGGCTTGCAGCGCACTTCCACACCATCGACATTGCCCAAGCTCACGACGTCTACTCGAAGTCGCGGCGAGGGCTTTCCACTCGACGCACATTCGGCGTCGACGAGAACGTCCACGTGCTGCTTCTCGCAATGAGTAGCTACGACGAAGTCTTCTCAGGAGCGATTATTGGCGGCTACCCGGAATTCCGGCATCAAAGCGATGTCTATGTCGATCAGGTGGCATGGGTAGCCGACACCATCGAGTGGGCCCGCGGCCGTGACGACGTATGTCTCATCATCCGCTTGCATCCTCGCGACTTCCCAAATCGCCGAGAAAGCGTGCACGCCGAGCAGGCGCTGCAATGGGATGCGATGTTTGAGAATCTGCCAGCCAACGTGAAGGTTGACTATCCCCTGGACAAGTTCCCTCTCGGCGACCACCTCGATGAGATCGACGTTCTCATCACTGGATGGTCATCGACTGCCTTGGAAGCCATGGCTAAGGGGATTCCCGTCATCACCTACGACGCAAATCTCCCACGATTTCCACCGTCTATTCATCACAGCGGAATAACACGGATGGAGTACCTGGAGAATCTCAGTCGATCAACATCTCTCGTTCGAGATCCTCGTATTCGAGAAGGAATGCTCAAATGGCTTGCCTACACCTACTGTCGGGGCACAATCCGGGTTCCGGGCCGCCTGATGGACCGTAAGCCACTGATCACGCGACCGATCGTGAGCCGGGGATTCATGGGGCTCAATAAGTTTCTTCCGCACTTCGCGCGCAAGGCCGACCTTGCGCTGTCAGGGAAGACACCGGATGTGGAAACTTTGTCGACCTTGCTCGTCTGGAGGAAGCCCTCTGTCTACGATCTGTGAGCCATCACAGCGGATCGAGATCAAAGAATGCCTTGCGAGTTTGCCGTTCCAGATCAATATTCTCTAGAACCGCAACGACTTTCTCGCTAGCCCCCGGGATCCCATACGGATTGATGACTTCCACCAAAGAAGCTTGAAACTCGGGTCCCAAACCCAGCGCAATGGCACGGGCAATCGACTCTTGCGTGGGATCGCAATCAATCACACTTGTCGCCTTCAGGCGCCCATCCTGCCGATCACCAATATTGATTGTTGGCTTCTTGAACGACGGCGCCTCAAGCAATCCGCTAGACGAGTTGCCGACCACTGCATCCACAAATTGAAGGGTTGAAAGGTAGAGGTGTTGACCCATGGAATCGAATACATGGGCATTGTCATTTCCGGCAACGAATGCTTCAACCATGGCCTTCAGCGCTCGACCTTCAGCGTCAGCGTTAGGGGCGGTGAAAATGATGGTTGTCTCGCGCATTGAGCTGAGTGCAGCAAGCAATTCCTGCAGTTGTTGCGCTGCAGATCGATATTCATGAGTGACGGGATGGAACGTGACCAGGAGACTGCGGGAGCCAAATGTCAATCCCAACTCTGCCTCGAGAGTCGCTTTGTCTAGCAGTGGGATTCGATCAAGCGCATCCACCCCAAGTCCACCCACCAAGAAGATCCGCGCGGGATTTTCGCCCAGTTGAGCAACGCGCGTTCTGTATTCCTCTGTTGCCACAAAATGCACCGTAGAAAGCTTCGTCAAAGAGTGGCGGATCGACTCATCAATTGCACCTTCTGTCCGCTCGCCACCATGAATGTGCGCAACCGGGATACCCAGGGGGAGCGCAGCGATAGCGGCGGACCAGATTTCGTACCTGTCCCCCAGCAACACAAGGATGTCAGGAGCAAGTTCTGACAACGCATCTGCAAAGCCGATGACACCCAAGCCAATAGATTTTGCAGTACCAACTGGCGAGTCCGAACTCAGGACAGACTCCACTCGCTTGCTGATAGCAAAGCCATCAGCAAGAATCTCGTTCACCGTGAGCCCGAATTCCGGTGAAAGGTGCATGCCGGTGACCACAAGTTGGAGTTCCAAGACCTCGGAGTCCGAAATGCCTTGGATGACCCAGCGCAGTAGCCCATAGTCGGCACGACTGCCCGTCACGACACAGACCCTTCTCATAGCTCAAGCATCTCGTCGGCATCAAAATCGCGGACTGCCAGGCTCCCGATGACCTCGTCCCATGCCATCGGGGAGATGCCTGTGCCTGGTCGCTTCACAGCGAGATTCTCACTAGTCAGCACTGCGCCGCTCTGGATGGGCACACGAGCAACGATCGACTTCCGGGCCACCAGACGCATTGCGATTTCCGAAGGAGTGGGTGTTTTCACTGGACTTCCCAAAGCCACTTCAATATTGCGAATGCTCGCAACCATTGCTCGCAACTCGCTGGGTTCGAGACTGGCCTTATGGTCTGGTCCCTCCATTGCACGATCGAGAGTGAAGTGCTTCTCAATAACTGTCGCGCCCAAAGCGACGGCAGCGATCGGCACTTCGATGCCAAGTGTGTGATCGGAATACCCCACCTTCACACCTAAGAGATCCTTCATCGCGCTCATTGCACGCAGATTGACATCACCCATAGGCGTCGGATACTCCGTCGTGCAATGCAACACGGTCATGTTTGACCTTGACAGTCCGACTCCTTCCAAGACTGCAATGGCCGCCTGAACCTCCTTCAGGTCTGCCATACCAGTTGAAATGATGGTCGGATAATTGAGCTCTCCGATACGGCAAAGCATTGGAAGGTTGGTCAACTCTCCTGATGGCACCTTGATCAAATCAACGCCCAATGTCAACAGGAAGTTCAGGCTCTCGATGTCAAAGCCTGTCGAGAGAAACTCGATACCCAGGTTTCGACAATGAGCAACGATCTGGTGGTGTGCCTCCGGACTGAGTTCCAGCCGTCTCAACATCTCAAATTGACTCTCATCCGGACGCACTGAGCTGGCTTGGTAACTCGCCTTCATTCCGGATCTGGTCACGAGTCGCTCTGCAGAGTACGTCTGGAATTTGACGATGTCGGCCCCTGCAGCATGTGCCGCATCCACCAAGGCCAGGGCAAGTCCGACATCTCCATTGTGATTGACGCCAGCTTCAGCAATCACGAGTGTGCGGGTCACGAGGAGCTCCTGAAGAGCTGACCATTTGGGACGTTGCTCATTACGACAGATCCCGCAGCAATCACGCAATCATCACCAACGACCACACCTTCGCGGATTGTGGATCCAGAGCCAATGAAGGTCCGTGAACCGATGTTTGCGCCGCCGTTCACACGAGCCCCCGTGGCGATATGCGAGTGGTCACCCACAACGGCATCATGCTCGATCAAGGACATGCTGTTGATGATGCAGTTAACGCCGATTTCAACAGCAATATTCACGACAGCACCGTGCATAACAATGCTGCCAGCGCCGAGTTCCGCGCGTGGAGAGATGTACGCGTGTGATGAAGCGATGACCGGAAATTCAGCATCGAAACTTCGGGCCAACTCATAGAGTCGAATGCGAGGAGTGGGGTCCTTGATCTGTCCAACAGTCACCAAAACAGAACTGCACCGGCGGATCAATCCCTCCAAATTGGCGTCGCTTCCCAGGATGTCGTATCCGAGAACTGAAGTTGCCTCTGAGCCTTCACGCTCGACAATTCCCGCGATGGAGTAAGCCTGCGTTGAAAGAATGACGTCTATGGCAGAACGGCACTGTCCGCCGCCACCGAGCAGAAGAAGAGGCTTCATGCCAGTCCCGCGCTGCTTGGCAGATTCACAATCCGCGCCACTAAAGATGAAGCCACAGGGAGTGGGGCTCGAGGACAATCGCGATACGGCAGCGAATCGCTGAGCAGCTCCCAGGCCGGGCGGGTGGAATATCCAGCGTCATTGGTGGTTTTCAATATCTGCTCCCGCTCGCTAGATTTTTCTGGATCAAGTATCAGCGTCTGGAGCCAATAGTTGCTCCGGCAAGCCTCAGGTTCACCGAGAATGGCGACGCCATCCAATCCCTGAAAGGCTTGTACGTACGTAGCGTGCAATCTGCGCTTTGATGCCAGGAATTCCGGCAACTGTTCCAACTGTCCGCAGCCCAAGGCCGCGTTCAATGCCGGCATCCGGAAGTTGAACCCGATCTCATCATGCGCAAAGGCCCAAGCATGAGGGCTTTTGGCTGTAGTGGCCAGATGCCGTGCATGACGAGCCAGCTCCGGATCGTCGGTGAGGATGGCGCCGCCACCGCCGGTCGTGACGATTTTGTTTCCATTGAAGCTGAGCACACCCAGAAGTCCGAAACAGCCCGTGTGCCTGCCTTGGGAGAAGCTTCCAAGCGATTCGGCCGCATCTTCAACGACGGCGAGATCGAACTCATCGGCGACAGCCAACAAGTCAGCAACGTCGCAGGGGTGTCCGAATGTATGCATAGGAACCAGGGCGCGAATGCGTCTGCCCGTAACTGTGTTGTATGTGTGGCCAGACTTGCGATGAGTACACCCCACTAGCCATGCTCTGAGTGCAACCGGATCCATGCCGAGCGAATGTTCATTGGAATCCACAAAGTGGGGGACAGCATTGCAATGGGCTACAGCGTTGGCAGTGGCTACAAAGGACAGCGCTGGCACCAGCACTTCGTCGCCTGGCTCGACTCCAGCAACAAGCAAGGCCAATTGCAAGGCCGCTGTGCCATTCACAACGGCCACTACATGCTGCGCACCGGTGATCCCGATCAGCATCTGCTCGAATCGTTGCGTATATTCGCCAACTGAGGAGACCATCGTCGATTCAACACAGTCAGTCAGGTACGGCAATTCGTTACCCGAGAAGCTCGGCGCATGCAATGGCTGAGGCCCATCACCGATGGCCTCTTTCAGACATGACAGCACATGCTGACTGAGGTCAGTCAAATGTTGTACCGATCCCACTTGTAGTGAGCCAGGTTTTCGGGCACCGAAAACCAAGCCAGGCTCTCAGTGATGCCCCGTTCAAAGCCCTCAAGGCCGCCATAGCTGGGCGACCAACCAAGGATGGCCTCCGCCTTGGACGTATCGGCCCACAGGCGTTCGACCTCACTCAGGGCAGGACGAATGCGCTCGTCGGTGCTCTCCACAGCTAGTTCGCAACCTGCAAGCCGGCCAATCAACTCCACTACATCGCCGACTGAGATTTCAAAGCCACTGCCGATATTGATCACCTCACCCACGACATCGTCTGCTGAAAGTGCGGAGACAAAGCCGCGGGCCGTGTCGGTGACGAATGTGAAGTCGCGAGTGGGATGGATGGAGCCAAGCTTGATCTTGCGCTCGCCATTGACTACTTGCGAAATGACAGTGGGGATGACAGCCCGAGCTGACTGTCGTGGTCCATAGGTATTGAACGGACGAAGGACCACAACCGGTGTGTCAAAGGAACGATGGAAGGACAGCGCGAATTGATCTGCGCCGATCTTGCTCGCTGCATACGGCGACTGTCCCTGCAGCGGATGGTCTTCCGAGATCGGAACGACCTGAGCAGTTCCATACACCTCGCTCGTGGACGTCTGGATGATGCGGGAAACGGACAAGTCGCGTGCCGCTTCCAGAATGTTGAGAGTCCCAGCGATATTTGTGTCCAGATAGGAAGCCGGGGATTGGTAGGAGTATGGGATCGCAATCAGCGCGGCAAGGTGGGCGACATTGTCGCAACCTGCCACAGCCCGCCTGACCCCACTGGCGTCGCGGATGTCACCTGTGACAATTTCAAATTCACCACGCACATCCGGCGCAACGTTTTCCAGCCATCCATGGGAATTGAAGGAGTTATAGAGGACGAATGCACGCACGTTGTGACCTTCGCGCACCAGCATTTCCGTGAGATGCGAGCCAATGAAGCCATCTGCACCAGTTACCAATGTCGTGTCGCTCATACGTCCATCTTCTGCAGGAGGAACTCAGCCCACTGCCAGTCTAGTTCGGTGTCAATGTCAACAGATCGTTCAAGTGGCATCACAAACCCAATGGTCTGCGGTGAAATGAATGCCCGCTCGCTATTGATCCACGCGGTCTGTGCCAAATAGAGAGCGCCGTTCAAAGAGAAAGTCGCATCCAATGACTGCCTCTGCAGCTTCACATCTCCCTCTGTGATCGGGAGCATGACTCCATCTGCGCCGAGATGGAACATCCAGTTCGGATTGTCCCTGGCCTCACATACCGACACAACTGAAGGCGCTTCAAGGCGTAGTGCAAGATCGATGCACTCGTCGATGTCTGCCGCGGTTCGCAATGGCGACGTTGGCTGCAGAAGAAGCACCCAGTCATACTCTGGAAAATGTCCAATCGCATGCAGAGCCGGTGCCACACCTGGAGCATCATCTGACGCCAAGTCGGCTGGGCGCATGAACGGGACTTCGGCCCCCCATTGCCTGGCCACAGATGCGATCTCAGGATCATCAGTGCTGACAACCACCCGCGTCACATGCACTGATTTCAGAGCTTCCACGATCGACCAGGCAATGAGCGGCCTGTCCCTCAACTCACGAATGTTCTTGCCGGGCAAACCCTTGGATCCACCCCTGGCGGGAATCACCGCCAGCACGCTCATAGCCATTCGCCCTGTGCTTGCGCCAAGCTCGCAGGACTCCCAACATCCAACCAGTACTCGTGGATGGGAAACACAGCAACAGAATGACCGCATTCTACTGCCCGCTCAATTAGCTCAGTCATATCGATTGCTCCGACGAGGGACAACTCTTCCAAGATCGATGGATCGATCACATATATACCTGAGTTGACGTAGTGCGTGAGGACCGGCTTCTCTTCTAGACCGACGAAACGTATGCCATCTGTCTGGACCACTCCAAAGGGTATTTGCGTGTCATGCGCTCGAACGCACATGGTCAATGCTGCCTGGTTTTCCTCATGAAATCTCAGAAGTGCTGGCAGATCAACTCGCGTCAACACGTCACCGTTGATGACAACGACTGGATCAGCGGGCTTTTCTGGCAAGAGCGCGAGTGCTCCGGCTGTTCCCAGCGGCTCACTTTCCTCCAGATACTTCAGATCGATTCCCCACTTCGCACCATCTTCGAAATGCTCCAAGATCTGGTGTCGTCGGTAGTTGACTGAAATAAAGACCTTTGCAAAGCCTGCTTCGACACAACGCTCAAGGATGATTTGCAGTAGAGGCCTGTCGCCGACATGCACCATAGGTTTTGGCAGAGTTTCCGTGACCGGGTGCAGTCTTTTGCCTTCTCCTCCAGCCATGAGCACCACCCAATTTGGCAAGACCCTCGGCTGCAGGATCTCCTCGAGCAAGAACAGGTCCAACAGCTTGCCTTCAGCATCAATGACAGGGATCTGATGCAAGGACTCGGTCTGCATCAGCTTGAGGGCATCCTCTCGCGTGCCGCCAGACCTCAAGAACCTGAAGTTGCGGTGCATCACTTCATCTATACGGTCTTCCAAATTCTTGCCTTTGAGCAAGCCTCGCCGGATGTCTCCGTCGGTCACTGTCCCCAATAGCATCCCCGCGCCATCGACTACGAGCGCAACTTGAATTGATCCACGGTCGATCACCGCAATCGCTTCTCGCACTGACGTCTCTGACCCGATCAGGAACGATTCCAACGGCTTCATCGCACCCTTTCGCAGACTACAACTGGGCGTGCTCATTGGCCTCAGCTGGGTTCGAATAGTACTCAGGCTCCACGCCGCTTACTCGAACACGCACGGTCATCGTCTTCACCTAAGGTTGCTACAGGCAAGCAAACAGGCAGGATGGATATTGGCCCCTCGTTGGATTGAGAATGCCGGACGCTTCTACCGCTTTAGTCGCAGTTGGAGCCCTTACGCGCGGACGTATTTCTCCCAGGAGGGCGAAGACATCCTTCTGAGTCGCCTCTTTAGCGGCCAACGCAAGGGCTTCTACGTTGATGTCGGCGCTCATCACCCGGAGCGGTTCTCCAACACCCTCTGGGCCTATCGACGCGGCTGGTCAGGCATCAACATTGACGCCTCGACAACTGCCGTTCAGGCACTGAAAAAGCACAGGCCGCGTGACGTGAATCTGCAATTGGCCGTTTCCGATCAGACCGGGTCAATGGAGCTATTTGAGTTCCAAGAGCCGGCTCTGAACACGGTTCAATCAAAGCGTAGAGACTTCATTGAAGAATTCACAGAATTCTCTGCCACCTCCACCATCGTAAAGACCGCGACACTGGCTCAGATTCTTGAACAGCACTTGCATCCTGCCAACACGACCATCGATTTCATGTCCATCGATGTCGAGGGCAATGAGGCTGCGGTTCTCGCCAGCAACGATTGGGGCCGGTTCCACCCACGAGTGGTTGTGCTTGAGGTACTGGGGCGAACTCTGAGTGAGCTCGGTGGCTCCGACGAAGTCGCATTCCTGAGCCAGCGTGGCTACACGCCAGTTGCGATGCTCTACCACTCAGTGCTGTTCGTCAGCGACGATCAGCTCACTGCTGCCCATTGGGGCGCTGACCACCGAGGCGGCTCGTGAACTCCAAGCACGCGCCGGTGGCCCTGTTCGCCTGGCAGCGTCCCGAGCACACGCGAATGGTCCTCAAAGCCCTGTTGCGCAATCCTGAGGCAGGTTCCACGGACCTGTATGCCTTCGTCGACGGACCTCGAAATGAGAGGGAATCCGCAATCTCGAGAGAGGTGATCGAGGTCATCAACAACTCTACCGGCTTCCGCTCGACTCAGCTCATCGTTTCGCCCGTGAATCGAGGCCTGGCCAACTCCATCACTCAGGGTGTCAGCACTGTGGTCGACGAGCGTGACCGCGTCATCGTCATCGAGGACGACATCGTGGTCACGCCCAATTTCCTTGGCTACATGAACACAGCACTGGATATGTACGCCGACGATGAGTCCGTAGCCAGCATTCACGGCTACTGCTATCCGGTGACGCAGCCCCTCCCCACGACCTTCTTCATCAGGGGAGCCGACTGCTGGGGCTGGGCAACCTGGTCACGTGCCTGGAGGCACTTCAACCCAGACGGCGCCGCCTTGCTGCAGGCCATTGCCGAATCGGGCAGCGCTGACCAGTTCGACTTCGATGGCACGGCTGGCTATCTGGACATGCTCGACAAGCAGGTGCAGGGCAAGGTCGATTCGTGGGCCGTCCGCTGGTACGCCGCCACCTTCCTGGACGGTATGTACACCTTGTATCCGGGAGCCTCGCTGGTGGAGAACATCGGCATGGACGGCACTGGACGGCATTCGGGACTCTCGGACCACTTCGAGGTCACCGTGGACTCATCCCCTCGAACGCTCACGAGAATCCCGATTCAGGACTCGGCGCAAGGCCGTCAGGCGTTCACCGAGTTCTTTCTGGCCATGAATGATGACCGAAATCTTCCCTTTGCCCGAAGATGGTTGCGTCGATCGGCAAGAATGCTGGGACGCGTGCTGCCAGAGCAATCTCGCTCCGCCCTCATCAAGGCGATGCCAGCGCGGGTGAAGCGCCTCCTGAAATAGCGCGTTCCCCAACTTCAGGACGCCACCAACCTCTCCGCGGATCAGTTCGCCCCCCACCCGGGACGGTAGGGCCGCCCCGCCCGTCACCTGCGAATCGTGAGGCTCCACTCGTGATCGAACGGAAGTGGGCCGTCTGATGCGTAGAAGTAGAGGTTCGTCCGCGAAGGGAAGGTCGTCGAGAACACCTGGACGTTCTTGAAGTGTGGAGTCAGGAAACGCGCCAGATCTTCCTTGTTGTGGAACTCGTACTCATGCTGGTCTAGCGATTTGTGTCCGTCATCTCGCTCGATGATTGTGTAGCCGCTCAGTGACCCCTCAGTACGAAGAACTTCCTTGATGCGCGACATTAGGGCATCGATCTCGACCTCTGTGAAGTGTTCGATTGCAGCATCCCAAATGACATTGTCGAAAGGGCCATTGGGAATGTCGCTGCGTATGTCTCCCTCGACAAACGTGAGGCCAGGAGTCTTGAAGTTGCGGCGAGCCCATCGAATCGCTTCTTCATCGAAGTCGATGGCAATGATCTCAGACGCGGTGACTGAGTAGAAGTGATACGAGTTGAAGCCATCTCCACAGCAGAGCTCAAGCACCTTCGCGTCTGGAGTCAAGGCTAGCCTGGAGAACACTCCTCGCTCCCAAGCGAATGACTCGCGGGTTTTGCTCCATTGGTAGTGCTGGTCAAGGAAATGATCGAAGTGCTCTGGATTGTCGACGAACCATTCAGCCAAGAATTGCGCTTGATGCGTCTTTGATGAGAAGGCACGTACACCCTTGTTAACCCATCTCAGTCCTGAGATGACGGGGGTGCGGCGCTTAATCGTTCGGGCGACCTTCATCTTGATGGTGTCCGCCATGGTTCCCCCGTCGATTCAATTGGCGATGACTGCGAATTAAAGCATGACTGAGACGTCGGCCACTTTCGCCATAGAAACCATGATGTATTAATCGCTTTCGCTGCTTCGCAACCCTTAGTCGATCATCTTCAGACTGGTGGTCCACGATGCGGGAAGATAGGACGCTCACGTGAGCAATCCACTCTCGGCATCTTGAGGTGGGTGCGCGATGCTTTCCACTGTCGACAATTCCTGGCCTACTCGCACACCAACAGCCCACTCGACCTTGGTGACAGAAAACAAATCTGAGGCCAGGTATGTCTGCGGTGTCGGAGGTTTCGACACCGCCCCAGTCAGTCGTTGGTGGCGAATCCCTCGAAGGACGTGGACGGACTGCTGCTGGGCTATGTGTAATGGCCCTACGATCAGGATCAATACAACGCAGCACAGCCCATGCTCACTCCTGCGGCGCTGGCGCTCTCGGGAAACCCACCCTTGACCCATGAGTTCCGCCAATATCGCGGCAACCTGAGCGTGGCTTCAATTTCTTCGCTGAGAGTCCAGCCAATCACTGCTGCACCGGTGGTGTGTTCGGTGCAAGCTGGTAGCAGCGATCGCTGACGCTGTTGCTAGGAAGTCAGCCAGGCTAACTCGGGCATGGGCCCGGCTTGCAGCCGATCAGCGGCGTCATGTGCAGTGCAGGCGACGCACTACCTAGAACCATCCTCTGGGCGGCGGCGGCGTTTGACACAGGTCTGTTTGAATTCGACGCTCGGCGGCTTACATGGGCATGCTCGACAAGCAGGGCGCGGCAAGGTCGACTCCCGAGCAGTGCGCTGATAGGCCCACACATTCCTTGACCAGGGATACACCCTGCATCCAGGAGCATCGCCGGTGGAATACATCGGCATAGACGGATTCAGGCGCCATTCAGGAGGATCAGACCACTTAGAGTTCACGGAGGAATCCGCGCCCAGGGCGCCCACGAGCATCCCGATTGAGGGCTCGGCGCAGTCTGTCAGGTATTCACGGAGTTCTTCCTCGCCATGGGTGATAACCGAAATCTTCCTTTGCCCGACGTTGGCTTCGCCGATCGGCAAGAAAACTGGGACGCGTCCTTCCGGAGGAGGCTCGCCACTCTCTTCAAGAGGATGCCAACTACTGTGAAGCGCCTGATGCGATAGCACGCTCATCGGCGGCCGGCAGACCCAAGGGAGTACAACGTGAGTGACACATCTCAGGGCTGGCGTCAGCGATTGGCATCCGGCCCTCTTGCTCCTGTGGCCGCCTTGCCGATGCGCACGGCTGCCGTCGCCAGGCACAGTGGCAAGGAGCTCTCCAAGTCGGCTCGCTGGCTGGTGAGTTCGCGGGAGCACACCAACTACACCTATGACCTGAGCCTGCGCAACATGGAACACCTGGCATGGTGGGTTGCCGAGGTGTCGGGAGCGCCCGTCGCCGCCTGCCGCGGCTGGATCGCCGAGGTGCAGGCAGATTCCTCCCTGACCGCGCACGTGCAGGACATGACCCGCAACTCCGAACGCAAGGGCCTGGCGGATCTTCACGTGCGCCTGGGTCGACGAATGGGCTGGTATGCGCTGATCCGTGCGCTTGAGCCAGAGCACATCGTCGAGACCGGCACCGACAAGGGACTGGGCTCTGTCACGATCGCTGCCGCGCTACTGCGCAATGGTCATGGCCATCTGACAACCCTGGACATCAACGAGAACTCCGGCTACCTGATCACCGGCAGATACGCGGACGTCACGACCGTCGTTATCGGAGACTCCATTGCCACGATTCAGGACCTGTCACATGACGTCGATCTGTTCATTCACGACAGCGACCACAGCGCCGCGCACGAGCGCAACGAGTACGCGGCCATGGAGACCAAGCTCACCGAGAGCTCACTCGTGCTGTCGGACAACTCACATGTCACTGATGAGCTCAGCACGTGGGCTGAGCTGCACGAGCGCCGCTTCCTCTTCTTCTCCGAGACTCCTGCGGATCACTGGTATTCAGGCGGTGGCATCGGAGCCAGTTGGTGACAGCCTGACCGAGAAGAGCCCTTAGGCCTTGAGCCGCGCCTGCTCGCGCAGAACACCGGCCTGCGCTCTGTCGTCGACGTAGTCATTGACGTCGTACTGATGACTGGCAAGGGCGACCAGGACACAGGCGGAATCCAGGTAGGTTTGCTGCGCCCACGCCAGTGGCGGAATGTGCAGACCTGTCGAGGCATTGTCGAGCACGACGGTCTGCGTACCGTCGTCGTCGTCCCATTCGACCTTGACCCGCCCACCGACGGCAATGAGCACCTGGTGGCACACGCGATGCGCATGTCCCCCGCGGACCACGCCCACAGGGGATTGCGAGATTATGAACGTTCGCTCGGGAGCAAAGGGGAGCTGCTCGGGGAACTGGGCAGCGACCAGCAATCCACGTGCGTCATCTGCGGCCGTCAGCGCAATGGGCTTCACTCGCGTCAACCCGAGCTCCTATCAGGCCTAGGCCATAATCAGTTGTCTTGGACTCATCACCGTATGGCATTGGGGGCAGCGCATGACCGGCTTGGGTTCACTCCTGCCCTACCCGGTGGCCAGCAGGGTTGTGCCACTTGTCCCCACGCGATTTCAGCGCTTCGTCACCGTTGACAACTGGAAGCAGGCTGAGATCGAATCAGCTGGGTACGCGAGGCTGCAGGCAGCATCTGCCGAGGCCAAGCCCCTCTCCCCGGCACCAGGACCGACCAAAGTGCGAGTTTTCGATTCGCGTGAGCTCCAGCTCATCGCGGCATTCGGAGTGTGCTTGGCACGGTGCCCATCGACTGATCCCGTAAGAGTCCTGGACTTGGGCGGTTTTCGCGGGGAGCACAGATCGGTCATCGCCTCGGCATTCCCTGACATCCCGTTCATCTGGACGATCGTGGAGATTCCCGAGGTGGCCACTCGACTCTCGAGTCATGCAGACGACCAAGTGCAGTGGACTTCCGACCTGTCAGCGGTGGCATCACTCGGCGCGGACATCTGCCTGGCGTCAGCAACACTGAACTACATGCCCGAGCCATTCGACGCTCTTCGCACCCTTGCTGAGTGCGCGCCTCATGTGATCGTGACGCGATTGCCGCTGTGGCCAATTGCGCAGCACGCAATAGCCATCCAACGTCCCGGCCGCCGTACCTCGGCCAGTGGCTACCCGACGTGGTTCTTCAGCGACGAGCGCTTTCGCGAGCAGTTGGCCGAGCTCGGCACCGTGGTCCTGGAATTCGTGGTGCCGGAGGATCGCTCCTACGCGGCGGGACACTTCGGCAGCTACCAAGGGCTCGTCCTGCGGAGCTCGGTGCTCGACAACAGTGAGACCTCACGACAGTGAATGCAGTGAGCGCACGCGTGTACTGCACCTACTTCGATCAGGGGTACCTGTCACGAGGCATCGCCATGATCGAGAGTCTGCGGGCTGTTGGAGATCAGGGCACCGTTGTCGTTCTGGCAATGGACTCCGTGGTTGCCGACTACTTCATTGCACATCCCGAGCTCCACGTCGACGTTGTGCGTCTTGAAGAAGTCGAAGCGCGCTATCCGCAGCTGCTGAGCGTGAAGGTCTCCCGAACTGCAATGGAATATCTATTTACCCTGACGCCGTGGCTGATGGGCTATGTGATGGAAACGGAGTCGGAGGCCTCATGGGTGACCTATCTCGACGCCGACATGGAGTTCTTCTCGTCAACGGACGTGATCTATTCGGAGTTGCAGGGCTACTCCGTGGGGATCGTGTCCCATCGGTTCACGCGCAAGCAGGAGTGGCGAAACAAGTACGGAAAGTACAACGTGGCGTGGGTGTCCTTCCACCGTGATGTCGAAGGTCTTCGCTGTCTGCAGTGGTGGGCAGACAGCTGTCTGGATTGGTGCGGTGACTATGCAGACAATGGGCGATTCGCCGATCAGGGCTACCTCGATCAGTTCACATCAGTCACGAAATCTGTGTGCATCGTGACAAATGCTGGCGTCGATGTCGCCCCCTGGAATCTGGCGCGACACTCGATTTCCACCGATGCCAATGGCAACTTGACCTCTGACCAGGATGCACTGGTCTTCTTCCATTTCCATGGCCTGCGAAGGTCGGGGAATCGGTACCACTTCAAGCACTTCCCCTACCGAGCTCGCACGACCGGACTCGTGCGCGACCGCATCTACCGTCCGTTCTGTCTGCACCTTGAGGCAATCGAGCACAGAGCTGACTTTCCTCAACGAACCAGCGGCCTGCTGCAACGCAAACTCGGAGTGCTTCCACTGCTGAAGTCGGGACGCACCAAGGTTCTCAATGGCATTGGCGTGGTCAGGGGTGACTATGTGGACGTATGAGAGCGATTACTTCTTTAGTCCCCATAGGCTTTTGCAGTGATTCGGCTCAATGACTTCAAGGCGGAGCCGCAAGCACTGCGCAACGAGGTCCTCGGTGCAATGCAACGCGTGCTCGACTCGGGTCACTACGTTCTGGGGCCTGAGGTCACTGCCTTCGAGTCCGCGTGGGCTCAACGCACAGGAGCCGACCATTGCGTGGGCGTCGCCAATGGGCTGGAGGCGATCGAGATCGGCCTGCGCGCACTTGGCATTGGGCCAGGCGATGAGGTCATCACCACGTCGATGACGGCTGTCGCCACAGTGCTGGCGATTCTCAATGCCGGAGCCACGCCGGTGCTGGCTGATATCGACCCCAGCACTGCACTTCTGGATCCAGCAAGTGTCGAACGCTGCCTGTCACCTCGCACCAAGGCCGTACTGGTCGTGCATCTGTATGGGCAGATGCGTGACATTGCGATGTGGCAGAACTTCTGCTCCGCGCATTCGATTCTGCTGCTGGAAGACTGCGCGCAGTCACACGATGCCCAGGATGCCGGGCTCTTCGCAGGCACTGCGGGTGAATTCGGCGCTTACAGTTTCTATCCGACCAAGAACCTCGGGGCCCTCGGGGATGCCGGCGCACTCATCACTGGCAATTCGGCACTGGCATCCACAGCTCGACAGCTGCGCAACTACGGGCAATCAACCAGGTACGTCCACGACATCGTGGGCACCAACAGCCGACTCGATGAGCTTCAGGCGGCGATCCTGCTCGTGCGTATGCAATGGCTTGCCGGGTTCACGGCTAGGCGGCGCGAGATCGCCAGTCGATATCACGAGGAGGTGGAGTCTGGGGCGGTCGAGCTGCTGGCGGCACCGGCTGCTTCTGAGAATCACGTGTACCACCTCTTCGTGGTGCGCACTTCTGACCGTGACCGCTTCCGAGCGCACCTGGAGTCAGCACAGATTGAGACCTTGATCCACTATCCAATCCCGGTGCATCAACAGGTGCCCATGAAGGGGCTTCGGCTTGATCCTCAAGGCATGAGTCATACCGAGGCTCACGCGGCGCTTTGCGTCTCCATTCCGGGCGCCCCGCATCTCACCGATGACCAGGTGAGCCAGGTCATCTCTGCGGTCAACAGCTTCCGAGCCCACAACGCCTAGACGGCTCCTCTGCCCTTCACAACAGCTCGAACGGTGCGGGCAAGCAGCACGATGTCACTGGCAAGCGACCAGGTCTCCACGTAGTAGAGGTCCAACTGGAGAGCCTCTGCCCAATCCAGATCCGATCGGCCCTCAACCTGCCACAGACCAGTGAGTCCGGGCTTGAGTGCCAGCCGGCGATAGGCCTCGACCTCATACCGCTCAACATCATCCAGGGGATGGGGTCGGGGACCCACCAGGCTCATCGATCCGCCGATCACATTGAACAGCTGCGGCAGTTCGTCGATCGACCACCGACGGAAGAACTTTCCGACATTGGTGATGCGTGGGTCGTCGTTGATCTTGAACATCGGAGCGTCGTCATCGTGCTGCTTGCGCAGCTCTTCGCGTTGCTCATCGGCATTGACCACCATCGTGCGGAACTTCAGCATCGTGAATGGCTGGCCGGCTCGACCGATCCGAGTCTGGCGAAACAGGCTCGGGCCCTTGGATGTCAGCCGAATCAGCACTGCCGTCACGAGCATCAGCACGCTCAGCAGGATGAGCACGACGATGGAGCCGAAGAGATCAAGGGCTCTCTTGGCCGCGCGCTGCGGCTTGGTCAATGCTGCTTCATCCAGATGCAGCAGCGGCAGGCCGGCAGCTGGGCGCACGCTCAAGCGCGGGCCGGCCACATCCATCAGCACTGGGGCGATCAGCAGGTCGATGCTTCGGCCTTCGAGGTGCCAGGCCAACTGACGCATGGTCTCAGCCGGCGAGTCATCTGACGGCACATACGCCACGGCCTGCGCACGTGACGCATCAACCAGTGCATCGAGATCTTCGAGCCAGACCTCCAGCTCATGCGATCCACCGACAGGAGGATTGACCCGCTCCACAACGGAGTAGCCCGTGTAGCTGTCGCTCTGGAAGCGCTTGAGCAGGTCTTCGCTCGACGGTCCGGTGCCGATGAGGATGGTGCGATTCATGAACAGCCCGCGTGCACGTCGGCGATAGAGCCATCCTCGCCAGTAGAAGCGACCCGAGGCAATCAACACCAGGCCAAGCGGCAACGAGACGAATGCGTAGGCACGTGAGATGTCAGCACGAATCAGGTAGCTCACGCCGGCAATGAAGGCGAAGGTGATCATGGTCGCCGAGATCACCCGCTTGATCTCTTCGGTGCCCAGGCCGATGATCCGTTGATCGTAGGAGCCGGTGGCGCCGAGCAGCACCAGCCACAGCAGGGCGATCATGGGAGGAACGCCGTAGATCGCTATCGCCGGGTCAATGGCCCAGGAAGAAGCCCGCGAGCTCAGTGCCAGGCCCACCAGGATCGAGATCACGATCAGCGTGGCATCGGTGGCGATCAGTCGCTTGCGAAGTGGAGCAAGAACACCGGTGCGATCGGGCTCACTTGCATCCCCTGACCCGCCCAGGGAGATCTGGAATCGCTCCTCGTGGCTGAGTCCAGCCCAGGCTTCTCCCTGAGTTGACTCTTCTGTCACGATGCCACGCCCCGAATCGTCGACCTTCACCAATGGAGCCAGACTATTGACCTCATCGAGGGATCAGCGCTTTGTCGCCTCGATGACACCGGCCGAGCATAGGAACATTCCACGCCAAGTGTCAGTGTCCTCAAGCTCGATGCCTGCCGTCCTGAATTCTGCGCCCGCGGCTCCAGAGAGCATTGGAGGGGTCACGTGGTAGTTGTACCAATGGAACTTGATGCCTGTGAATCCCAGACTCTCAACCAGCGCTGAGAGCTCGAATGGATTGTGGAACTTCGCAAGGATCTCGTCATAGCCGGGCGCTTCTGGGGTGCCGGTGCGCATCGGCGGCTTGTCCATTGCAAGTCGCTGCTCGAGGTCGGCGCGCACCACATTCTTGATTGAGTCGGACACATCTGCAAGGAGCTCAGCGAGGATGAACTCCATCGTTAGCCGGTTGAATGAGAACAGGGACAGCATCGAATTGCGGAACTGCAAGAACATCGTGCCACCGGGCTCAATGAACCGTGACATATTGGCAATCGCATCAGATTCACTGCGCACATGCGGCAACACGCCCAGGGCCATCACAGCGTCATAGGGTCCGCGGGCCACGGCTTCATCGAGTGAACTCGCATCCTGAATGTCGCCCCAGGTCAGCAGTGCCGGGTCAAGACCATTGGCTGCGAACTGCGCTCGGGCAACGGTCAACATGCCTTCTGACAGATCGCAGCCACCGACACGCAAGCCCAGTTGACCCATGGCAGTAATAGGTGACCCGTCACCGATGCCGAGCTCGAAGATGCTGCTGATGCCAAGCTCCTGCACCCTGCGCTTGATCTTCTGCAAGCGGAAGTAATTTGCGGGGTATTCCTCTGAAGTCAGGATCTTGGACTCGTCGTATTGCTGCGAATAGGTAGGTGCACTCGCGTCGTAATGTGAAACAACCTCAGCCATGGTGCGTTACTCCTGCAGTGTTGATGTCGCTTGACCAACGACGTGTCGATTGCTTTGCGGACGCTTTTCGATCAGTCCATGGGCGATGAGCTCTTCAACCATCGGCTCGAGCGTAACCGCTGACACTCCAAAGAGTTCGGCCATGTCCGAGACTGCGTGGTTCCCATCTGCGTAGGCCAGGATGTTCGTGCGAAGCATGACATCTTCAGGCGTGCTCTTCTTCATCATCGTGTGATAAAGCCCACGGCGCCCCAGTTGCGGCTCTGCCAACTGCGATGCGACGAGCACAGGCTCGGATTCAAGGACCTGAATGCACTCCCTGACCAGATCCAGCCCTCCTTGCAGCCCAGATGGGGTCACCACATTCTCAAGGTCATCAAGGCTGGTGTGGTACTCCGGATAATCGGCGTATCGCGAACGCATCAATGAAATCAACGGCAGATCAACGCCAGGAGCGCAGTACTGCCGCTCATCGCTTCCGCGCGCGAGATAGGTGTACTCGCGCACGTTCTCGCGGGACTTCAGCAGCCGCTTGGCAATGCGATCAATGCGTAGATTCCCACCGCGCGAAGCAAGGTAGGTATAGGCCCGATCATCGCCGATGCACGAGAGGTTGAAGCCAGCAACGACCTTGTCTTGCAGTTCCCGGACATTCCTTGAGATGTACGTGACCGCGCCGATCGTCTCGGGAACGAATGCAATGCGGTAGGTGTAGTGCCGACTCTCGAGCCCAAGCAGCCACCGTGCCAGACCGGTCGTGACCATTGGCCCAGAGAGTTCGTTGTTTGCTAGAGATGGATGACAAATGTAGGTCGAGATGAAGATCTCGTCGTCTGAAGTGCCAGGGATGATCAACTCCCCATAGGTGAGGTGCCCGGGAGCAAGGGTGCTGTCGATCTGCGCGTGATACTGACCTGAACTCAGCCTCTCGCGCTGCTCGTGGGTGAGGGCAAAGCCCCAAGTTCTGTTGTAGTAACTCGTCACATATGGGATTGCTGTCGGCTGCTCGGCAATGGAGTGCAGGTGCGGTTGGAGCTCGTCCAAGGTCAACGTGACGTCGACGGGCTCGGAATAACCGAGCACATGAAGATTGCTGTCGGCGTAGTCGACAATCACTTCCCCTGATGGTCCGGTGAGACGCGCAGAGCGCATGGTCCATTCATCGGGCACGATCCAGTCGAGGGCTTGTGTACCGGACTCAACCTCATGAACCGTCAGCTGTGGCAGATGCTCCTGCAGGATGCGCAAGGTCTCGCGCACGCCGTCGCCTGTGATGCTGCGCGCTATGGGAAAGAGCCTTTTGGCCAGATCGTGCATGAATTGACCCTCATTCAAGGGTTCTGCACGAGACACCCCGCAAGGTTACAAGCAGGCAGCTCGCGAAATTAGACTCCAGTCATGCCAGCCCCCGTTTCAGCTCAGATTTGCACTCTGAACGAGGCGGCCAACATCGTGGAATGCCTCAAGGCCGTGATGGCAAACAGCCCCGAGGACATCGTCGTGATCGATGGTGGATCCGAAGACAACACCGTCGAACTTGCACGACAATCCGGTGTTCGCGTCCTGGAAGTCGGCCGTATCGGACTCGCAGGTCAGCGAAGGGCCGGCTATTTGACGTCGACTTCCGAGTACACAGCTTTCATCGACGCCGATGACCGAATCGCGCCAACATGGTTGGCGACAATGGTCGAGGAATTCGAGCACGGCGGGTATTCGGCATTGCAAAGTTGCCTTCGGGTTCCGCAATCCGACAACTGGTGGGAATCCTCTTGGAATCAGTACTTCATGGAGACCATCAGGCCCACCACACTCACGACCATGGTTGGGCGTCCTGCCCTTTATCGCACCTCTGATCTTATGGCGACTTCAAACAGCGGCGACCTCTTGATGGAGGACACTGGGATGTCTCGTGATTTCGAGATCCGAGGACTCAAACAGGGCATTGGGACTGCGGTGGCCTTTCGCACCTGCCCTTCGACTCGATCCGAGAACTTCGCAAAATGGCAGTCCTACGGGCGCGGCTACCGGCAGTTCGTCCTGACGCACCCCGAACGAAGGTCGAGCATTCTCAAGCACATATTTGTCACGATCCCGTTCGCACGCACCTGGCGGCCCGTGCTGAGGGGGCACGTAAGCCAGCCAGCATTCGGGTTGATGTCGAGTTTCAACATCGCACGTGGCTACTTCTCAGGCTGAATGCATCGAACTCTGGATGATCGGCGCCGGCGACAAAGTCCAGCAATCACCAGATTCGACTGCGCCTTTGGCATTCAGGTGCATCAAGGCCCTATTGAGCTTCCAGTCGATGGGCACGACAGGCGAAAGCGGGATTGTGTTCATTTCTTCGACCAATTGCCCCAGAAAAGCTCCTCGATACAAGATGGCGCAAACCGTGTTGGTCACAGGTCGATCGGCAACAAGGACCTGCACTTCGGGAAGGTGCGCAGCGTTCCAACTTCCTGATTGATGCATCACATCTTCAATATTGAGCTGTGCGTGATCAAAGGACTCTGAGATGTTCAAATACTTTGGTTGCCCGCTTGCCGAAGAGCTCTGAATAAACGCATCCAACGATGCAGCAAGAGCTGGGACATCAGAGCAGCTTGCATCGTCCTCAATGATCAAAATCCAAGCGGACTGTTGTTCAACGGCAAGATTCATCAAGGCCATATGTGCCAACTCGATATTGATCAATCGTCGAACCATCTGGAATCCCACTGAGCGTTCCGGCGCATCGGCATGAAAGGAGGCAACAAATTTTCTGCGTCGATAGAGCAATCGCAGGCGCATGACTATGCCCAGGCCCCGCTTCGCGGTGCCCAGATACCGGCGCCATTGCTCCTCTAACTGGAGCTCGGCCCTAACTGACCGGTCAATCTCATCTCGATCGATCACCAGCACTTCTGGCAGGTAGCGATCCTCATCGAGAATCGAGACCTCGACGGGTCGACCAAGGTCCTGAAGTTCCCGGGCGAGGCAGTTCGCGAGGCCTTCAGGCCCCGAACTCTCAGGAAATCGCGTGCGTGGGTGTGTCACGAGTCCTATGAACAAGTCTGGCTGCACACCCACCATCGATCTGCTCCCGGACGGGAGTGGGGACTAGATTAGCCGGGTGTCTCAGCCGTCAGTTCCCGACTCAGGACACGGTTTCGTTGAACGGGCGGACAAGAGCGTCCAGGACTTCAGATCCGAGGGCATGATCTCGGCGGTGCGTCGGTCCCTTGACTTGATGCCTGCTGGACGCCGCCGCTTGTTCATTCTTGCCTCGATTGTCCAGATCTCCTTGGGGCTCCTGGACCTCCTTGGCATCGTGCTCGTCGGGCTACTCGCTGCTATTGCGGTCTCCGGAACTGGGCTGTCGACTATTCCTCCGAGCATCCAAAGCGCACTGGACACTGTGGGCCTTGGTGACCTGACGATTTCTCAACTGTCAGTCATTCTGGCCGGGTTTGCTGTCACGGTGCTTGTCGGAAAGACAGCGCTTTCTGCTCTCATGGCTCGCAGAATCTTTCGCTTCTTGGCCAACCGCCAGGCCGAAGTCTCAGCCGGACTTGCACGTGAATTCCTCAATCGTCCACTGCTGGACGTTCAACGCTGGACTACATCTGAAGCCATCTACGCCCTCGGCAGTGGGGTCGGGGCCGCAACAGTCGCAGTCCTCGGCTCAGCCGTCACCATCGCTTCAGAGGTATTCCTGTTCTTCATCGTGGGTGTCTCGCTGCTCGTAGTCGATCCGACGCTGACGCTGATCGCGCTCGTGCTGTTCGGAGTGATCATCGCCTTGATGCATCGCATACTCACCCGCTGGGGAGCGCGCAATGCCCAGGCGATGACTGAATCATCCGTCGCTACTTTGACAGCAGTGTCCGAGGCACTTGAGACCTACCGCGAAACAACGGTCCTCAACCGACGCGAGCTCTACATCGCACGCTACGAGGGCCTGGTCGGCAAGTACGCCGTTGCAAATGCCAACCAGTCGTACATCATGGAGATCCCCAAGTACGTGCTGGAAGCCACCCTGTATTTGGCGATCTTGCTGCTCGCTGTCGTGCAATTCCTCACCAAGGACCTCGGCGCTGCCGCAGCCACCGTTGCGGTGTTCCTCGCCGCTGGCTCACGTGTGGTGCCTGCGCTCCTGCGCCTGCAGGGCGCTGGAATCAACATTCGCAATGCCTCAGTGAGCGCCCAGCCAACGTATTACCTCGCGGACTTCCTGCGTCACCGCCGCGAGCAGGAGGGCCGCACCGAAACCGGACCAATCACGCCAGAACGTGCCGAGGACATCAAGGAACGCATTGCCCGCGGGCATGGCGACTTCGTTCCTTCGATCGAGGTGGAAGATGCGTCTGTCACGTACACCGATGCCACCATCCCAGCCTTGGCCTACGCCAGCTTGTCTGTGGCCCCGGGAACCTCAATTGCGCTGGTCGGCAGTACCGGTGCGGGCAAGTCCACCCTGACCGACGTCATCCTCGGCGTGCTTGAGCCTGACACCGGAAGCGTCCGCATCAGCGGCCTGGCTCCGCGAGAGGCCATTGCCCGCTGGCCCGGCGCGATCTCATACGTGCCCCAACAGGTTGCCCTCGTCTTTGGAACCGTGCGAGAGAACGTGGCCTTGGGCCTGCCAGCGGCAGCTATTGATGACGACCTCGTCTGGGAGGCGCTGACGCGAGCGAAGATCGCCAACTTCCTGCGCGATAGTCGCGAAGGCCTGGACACCCTCATCGGGGAGAGAGGCGTGCGACTGTCTGGCGGTCAACGCCAGCGTCTTGGCATCGCCAGAGCGCTGTACACCCGTCCACTTCTGCTTGTGCTGGACGAAGCGACTTCAGCGCTGGACGCGGAGACTGAGCAGGCCATTGTCAGCACTCTCAACGAACTGGAGGGCGAGGTCACCACGGTGACTGTCGCACACCGTCTGGCCACAGTTCGCCGAGCAGATCAGCTCGTCTATCTGGAACATGGTCGCATTGAGAGTTGCGGCACATTTGATGAAGTCCGACTGCAGGTACCCGACTTTGATCGTCAGGCCTCGCTGCTCGGTCTTTGATGTGTTCGCCCACCTACGATGAATGCGGAAACAGAGGAGGCTCGGATGAACGGGATCAAGCAGACAGCAGAGTCACTGCTCAGGTTTCCAAGAGCCGCGCGCACCGTGCTTTCAGCAGCGCGATTCAACAAAGACTCGGCCGATCCAGCGGTTACTGACGGAGACGATAACTGGCGTATGCGCTCGGCAATGGACTTGCATCCCCGCGCTGGGCGTGTGATGTCACGGCTGGCAATCCGGCACTCCCAAGGCGGAATTCCGCGCATCTCGCAGGCGCGGAGCAGCAACTTCATCGACCCCACTGAAATTCAAAGGTGTGTGGAAGCACTCAAGACCGATGGCATGTACCTCTTTGAGAATCGAATGCCAGCCGAAGCCGTAGCTCGCATGCAAGCGAGTGCTTTGGCAGTGCCGTCGATTCCGCGCGGAATCGAAACGATGCCGGCGCCATACCCGCGGTCAGCTCCAGAAGTTGGCAGATACGACATTGATGAGCAATTCACGATGGCATCGGCTGAAATGCAGGACTACTGCAGCGATCCGGCTCTTGCATTGATCGCAGCGACCTATCTGCGCCAGCCAGTGATCCAGGATCAGACTGCTTTGTGGTGGACGACCACCCAAGGGGTGCGCGATGCAGCGCTGAATGCCTGGCTCTTCCACCAGGATCGTGATCGCCTGTCCTTCCTCAAATTCTTTGTCTATCTCACCGATGTTGGACCCGAAAATGGTCCCCACACCTATGTCCGCGGAACACACCGGCACATTCCGCGCAGTCTGGCCTCGGACGGCCGAAAGACCGATGAACTGATTCAGCAAGCAGGGCTATGGGATCAGGTGGTCTCGTTGAGCGGACCAGCCGGAACCATGCTGGCGGTCGACACCGTGGGACTGCACAAAGGCCTGCCGCCCAGTGTGGGCGATCGATGCGTGCTCCAGGTTGAATTTGCGACCTCGCTCTTCGGAGCACAGGCTGAGTACCCACTGTTCGTCCCAACACCTCAATCAGCCATGCGCTACCTGGAAATGCCAGGCATCCTTCAGCGCTGGAAGCCGGCCATGATTGCCTCCGAGCAGGCCCGCACTACTTCCGCGTGAGCCACCAGGCCTGCAGGCGTTTCATTGCATCGCTGAGTTTGAGGACCTGAGGACCTGAGTCCACCAAATTCACTCCATCGCGGCCCAATTCACCCGAGACCGACGGATGGAGGAACGCGAAGTCAAAGCCTCGCCTTTGCATCATGAGTCCGTACGGCAGGGCTCGTTCTGCTTGCGGACCTGGGGGATTCTCGAGGAATCTCTGAATTTCCGATTGGTTCGACACAGCTCTGGCGCATCCGAGCAAGTCGTAGGCCGATGGCCCCATGACCGCAACTGGCTTGGACATGAATGCCGCCTCGACCCCGGAGGTCGAGCCATAGGTGAACACCAACTGCGCTGCTCGCATGAGTGCATAGGAATCAACTTGGGAATATGGGTCGAAGTGCACTGCTGGCTGGGCCCGTTCGACGGCGGCCAGCCAATCGTCCAGATCGCGTGGAGGCTTAAGCCGCATGTGCGGATGTGTCCGGACGACAAGAGTGATTTCAGGGTGACTTCTGCACACGGCAGCCAGTTCTAAGAGTGCATTCTCTTGCGATTGGAGATACCTGTCCCAGTCCAGATCCAGTTCCACGATCTCATCGCCTGAAGAACTGAAATACACCACCAAGAGTCCGGTATCGGGCACTCCTTCGAGAAAGCCGCGCTGCTGGATACCGACAAACACTTCATTTGCCATATCGATTCGCGATTGCCTATCGGTAAACCATTGGGCAGCAATCGCATCTCGATCCTGCACAGGCCAAGACTCATACATGGCGAGCATGCGCTCTTGCAGATGGGCCCAGTCATGGGTGGTGGCGTCAGTGAGATCGAAATCGGTCTCGTAGCCTCCAGTGTCGTAGTACAGCACTCGCACACCCAGCGCCTCAGCTGCCGCAGCAACCGCGCGATCATGAGTGAATCGGCCGTTGTACACCACGACCGTGGTCAATGACAGTTCTTGGATAAGAGCCGTGGCCTGGTCATAAGCCCAGGCATAGGACCTCATCGCTCTTGACACCCAGCGCTGCGGCCAATCGTGTCCCTCGCTGATTGGCGTATTGGCGTCGGGATGGACCTGAAGGATTGAACGCCCCATGTCTGAACCCCGGTACTTGAGCCCGCGAATGCGAGATCTCGTCAATGGGCTCGAAAGTTGTGGGAGAGCTTGCGGTCGCCAGCGCTTCAGCGGAGGATCTGCCAGCGCCGACTTGGGGACACCTGCCGCAAGCAGAATCTGTTTGGCTCGTTGATCTCGAGTTGGAGAACGCAACAAGGTTCCGAGCCGACGGCTCGAAGTCCAGCCGGTATCAGCAAGCGGTGTCATGCCACTCCACAGACCCACGGTGACCTCAGCACCAAGGCTGCGGGCGGTCAATGCCGTCTCGATGACTGCGCCAAGTGCAAAACTCCACTGGTTGAAGGAGATCAGCCCAATCCGGGAACGCTCCAGAGTCGACAGTGTCTGCTCAAGATAGTCAGCCAGTGAAGGGTGCTCAGCGTGCCGAGGCACGGGCATTGACTCATTCATGGGACCGCCCATTATTGCTGAGCAGGCCGGCTCTTGATCCGATCGGCCCGACGATGCAGCTCCCACGCGGCGGCCCGTGTGGCCCATCGCACCGGACGCTCCCAAAGCCATGCGGCACGCCGCGCCGCGGGACCAAGTGCCCGGCGACGGGCAGTCTCGGACTCCTTGAGCGAGGTCGTTCGATCACCCACCGTAAGCGAATCTGCATGCCAGCGAAATGAGGAGACCACTCTGCCGACATCCACAAAGCTTCCATGGGTTGCCAGCTTCAGGAGCAGATCAAGGTCGAAGGCGAATTTGAAGCTGGGATCCAGACCACCGACCTGAACCCACGCTGAACGACGCACCAGCATCCCGGGCTGTGGGATCAGATCGGGGCCCCACTTCAGGATTCGCGGAGCCCAACTTCCTGCTTTGCTGATCCACAGTTCAGCACCGGAGTCATCGATGTATCGACAGGCGCCATAGGCCACGACCGACTGTGGATGGGAATCCAACATGGCTACCGTGGCGGCAAGGGCGCCCGGTTCGAGGAGGTCGTCATCGCCGAGCCAATTGACGAATTCATGAGTGGGCTCTGCCACGGCAACCCCAGCATTAATCGCCAGTGCCAGGCCCCCTGGATCGGCAATCACCACCGCACCCACACGCTGGGCCAATTGCTCGACATGGGCGATACCTTGGGGCGCAACGATCACGATTGTCGCGGCAACAGATTGGCCCGCGATTGACTCAATGCATTCTGCGAGCAGAGCTTGGCGTGTTCCCAAAGTGGGCACGACTACGAGGACTCGTGGCATTCCCACGGCAGGACTGTAGCGTGGACCGCGTGACACCGCCTCGCACCGTGGAGCGCGTGGTGGTCATCCCTCGCAACGGGTACATCAATCGAATACAGGCATGGGCAAGCGCAAGCCTTCTGGCCGAGAATCTGGGATCACAATTTGGCGTGCTGTGGGAGCCGGAATCCATTGCGCCTGCCGAAGCAGGAGATCTCTTCGAGACCTCCGCCGAGGATTCACCCTTCATTTCTCGTGAAGAAGTTGATGAGTTGATAGGTGGCAGCCACGAGGATCTCCCTCGCTACATCAGTTCAAGTCGAGGCGGGCAGCTCCTCACCCTCGCGGGACATGATCGCGGTGAGCAGGCCTTCATGGCTGAGGTGCAGCAACGACTCGACGGCTCCGTGAACACATTGGTGATCATCGCCGGAGGCAAATTCCATCTTCCCGAACAATTGGATGCCGTGTCACGGCGAAGTGAGTTCTACGCACATCTGGCATGGTCATCCCTCATCGCAAGCACGAGCAAGGAACTTGCAGACCAGCATCCTGAGTACCTCGGACTCCATCTGAGAGGAACAGACCGATCCATCGGCGCTCCCACGCCCGGATCAATCCGGCAGGCGCTCACCGCACTCAAGGATCGCTCAGCCGTTCGCGAGCTGTTCGTCGCCGCCGATAGCCAGGACGCACGCACGGCCTGGCATGCACAAGCACGAGGGCTGGGCTTTGAACCTTGGGCTCAACCCGATGTCTCCCTCTCACGTAGCAAGGTGGCCGGCGGAGTCTCGGCGATGATTGATTGGATCCTGTTGGGTCATTCCCAGGCACTGGTCTTTCCGGCAGCTTCTTCCTTTGGCGAGGAAGCTGCTGTTGCGACGGGAAACTTCGAGAGATCAATCGGGGTGCGCGCCTCCGCTATTCGGCAGAGCGCACGACGAGCGCGCGGATTCAGCAGATCCGTGCTGACCTTTCCGCAGCGGCGATGGGCAGCACGGCCCTAGGAAGTGCGCGCCAGGGCAAGCTCCAGCCAGGCATCCACTGCCTGTTCGTACCTCAAAGGCTCACCCTCAACCCAGGTTCGGTAGCCCTGCTGCTCATCTGCGGCCGCCGAAGGATCCGCGAGCACTCGCTGCAATGCGCGAACTGCATTGGGCGCCCAATCCTGCTCGTAGGCAACCCGATACTCAATTGGCAAAGGAACGTCCTGCCAGCAGTAACCGGCACCGCGGGCAAGGCAGACAACAGGTGTTCCAAAGTGCGCAGCCTCACGGGGCATACGGTCACGTCCCGGTAGGTGACCAAGCTCTAGGTAGGCAGTCGCTGAAGAGAGCGCCTGCGCGACCTGCTGAAAGGAAAGGCCTTCGATTGCCCGGAATTCCACTTCTGGCATCAGTGCAATGACCTCATCCACCAGTGACCAACTCTTGGTCTTGTTGTACAAGACCAAGTTGCGCTCACGCGTTTGCGGAGTCACATCAACCACCCGAATGGGATCAGTGATGATTGGTGCGGACCTGCCGAACACCTCTGACACGAAGCCTTGAGCGTAGAAGGACTGCGCAAAGAAACCGATGGGTCGATTCGCAACTCGCTGAGCGAACCGAATGGACACTGCTTCAGTTGCCACCGCCTTGGCATGAGTCAGCGGAGACCCACCAACGCGCTTAAGTGCCTCGCGTTCGGCCGAGAACAGTCCCGGTGAAGGTGGCAGTTCAAGATTCCAATCCGCCGCGGCTGGCGCGACAGCCGAAGTGTGTTCGGGTGGATTGGTGGGGCAGCAATGCGTGCCCGGACGGTAATACCTGGCTCGGGGGTCAGGTGAGTTGTTGACACTGAACCACCCCATCCAGGTGCGCTCATCAGGGATTTGCCGCAACTCTCGGTGGGACTCGATAGGGCTCACCTCACCGAGCACGAAGTAGCTGTCCTCTGTCTTTGCAATTCGATCGGCGACTTCGAAGTCGTAGATGTCGTACTCAGGGTCATTTCGGCGACCCCGGAAGTTGTGCATGGCGATGAGGTACGCCTGGATCCCTCGGCGGCGTATTGCATCGACAAGTTGGGTAAGGGCCTCCGGGCCAGCGGTGCGTTCACCCAGGGGACTTGCAACGTAGAAGATTGGCGAACCCATCTCTAGCCTTTCCCTCCACTCAGAACCAGCCACATTAGGGCAGCAGCCCCTCTTGGAGCTCAGTACCCCGAAGCCGCAGTGAACTGTTGACTCCAGGAGAGCACAAGGGGAACTGGAGCCAACATTGCTCGGATTGAACGGGAACCTGAACCTGCAATCCACTTGGCAATGTCTGCGTCGACATCTGAGAAGTGGGAATTGGAGCCTGGGAATAGGTGATGTCGATGCCCAGGGACCAGGTCTTCTCTTCCGTCATCGATGATGGGTGCAGCCGAGTGAGCGTGCAGAAGCCAACAATGCCGATGACAAAGACCCCACCAGCCGCGAGCGCGAGCTCCGCTACGCGAACCAGTTCCTCACGGGTGGCCGCAATTCTCTCGACTCTCCATAGAGTCCAACCAAGCAGAATCGCTGGAATCATGAAGAGCGCGCCCCAAGTGAATCGGAAGGCCGGCGGGGTGAAGAGGAACCAGACTGCGAGGGAGGCAATGCTCGGCGCCATGACGAGAAGCATCGCGCGCCATCGAAGTCGCAAGCCGGAAGTACGCACGACGATGATTAGCCCCAGAGTTGCAACTGCGGTAAGGAACAGGAACTCGTATGTTTCCCACTGAGTCCAAATCCGCGAGAACCAGCCGGGAATCCAAGCCCAACTCTGCGCTGCATCCCACAGATCACTCGCATTGCGGTGGTACCCCAGGGTTGCTAAGCGTTGGGCTACCGGGTCAAAGGCACGCCATGCAACATCGAAGGGATGGATGGACAAGGGGTATTGGAGCCAACCACTCAACACAATGTCGCGGGTCACTGCTGCAGCAGCGCTTGCGATGGTCACCACTCCCACCACGACCATCGCACTGGCGAGTTGAAGACCCGAGACGGATCCGCGGTTTCGACTCCAGTGCATGCAAATGACGATGACCACAACAACAGCAAATGCCACCATCGTTGGTCTGAGCAGCACGAGCAAGGCAGAGAGTACGAGTACCACGCATGCACTCGAAATCCAACGTTTGGATGCTGAGACAGCGTCGGCGAGATACGCGGAGGCGATCACCGTGACCGTGAAGACGGCCGAATCCTGGCTGGGACTTGTCACCCAGTAGTCCGCCAGCGCGAGCATGGGAACCAGCAGAGTAATGACTCCCACGAACAGGATGTAGAAACCCGCTCCTCTTCGCTCGCGGAACCGCAGGAAGACATCAGTGGCGGCAAGTGCGATCAAAAGCCCATTGAGCAGCCGAAATCCATTGCCATTCCAGGGTCCGTTGCCAAGGAGCGCGGCCAGCGGAAATTCGGCATTGCCATAGCCATATGCAAAGTAGAGATTGGCAAGCCCAGGAATTGTTCGGTAATCACCCGCATACTGAACGGCGCCAAGGTGATACAGCCCAGAGTCGTAGTTTGTGATCGGACCAAGCGCTGCAATTGAGAGAAAGACGACGGCCAGTACCAGGGCCAGTCCCAGCAGCCGTGAACTCCAGGAACTGGGAGCGCGATAAGCGCGCTCCATCGGTCGGATCCGAAGCACGAGGATCCCGCATCCCGTAGATACGGCAACGAGGACGAGGAGCACAATTCCGGTCGCCAGGCTCCGCAATGGCTGCACCAGGTTGATCAACATGCAGAAGAGCGCCACGAGCAGCACTCCCCACCACATCGCCCTTCGCACCAGGCTGCTGCGCTCATCGGAAGTCGAGGTCAAGACAGACGGCAGGAAGCCAAGGCCCGCGAGCAGCGCGGCTGCCACTGCCCATGTCAGAAGAACCAGCAAAGTGCCGGCAACGATGTGCATCGTGGAGCGCTAGGTCAGTGTTTCGCGAAAGAACTCAATCGTGCGTGTGAGTCCATCCGCGAGCGGAATGGTCGGCTCCCAGCCGAGCGCGGCTTTGGCACGAGAGATGTCTGGCTGGCGGCGCACGGGATCATCCTGAGGCAGCGGCAAATACGTGATGGGCGAGTTGGTCGCAGTTTGCTCGATCACGAGTTCTGCAAGTTGCGCGATCGTGAACTCACCAGGGTTGCCAAGATTGATCGGGCCAGTCAATTCATCGGGGGACTGCATCATCGCGATGAGCCCATCAATGAGGTCGTCGATGTAGCAGAACGACCGTGTCTGCTGCCCCTCCCCGTAAATGGTGATGGGCTTGTTCTGTAGAGCGCTGACGACGAAGTTCGACACCACTCGACCATCGTGGGGGTGCATTCGCGGACCATAGGTGTTGAACAGGCGTACAACCTTGATACGCAGATTGTGCTGACGGTGATAGTCGAAGAACAGAGTCTCAGCTGCACGCTTGCCCTCGTCGTAACAGGCTCGCGGGCCAATCGGATTCACATTGCCCCAGTAATCCTCAGTCTGCGGGTGCACGAGTGGATCCCCATAGATCTCCGAGGTTGATGTCAACAGGATCTTGGCACCAGTGCGCTTGGCCAAGCCGAGCATGTTGATCGATCCATGAACTGCGGTCTTGGTGGTCTGAACTGGATCACGCTGATAGTGAATTGGCGAAGCCGGGCAAGCCAGGTGATAGATCTCATCGACCTCGACGTACAGAGGGAAAGTCACATCATGACGGATCACTTCAAAGCGGGGATTGGACAGCAAGTGGGCGATGTTGTCCTTGGTCGACGAGTAGTAGTTGTCAATGCACAGCACGTCATAGCCGTCATCGAGCAGTCGCTCGCACAGATGTGAACCGATGAATCCAGACCCACCAGTCACCAGTGCACGACCCTTGATAATCGTCACAAAGCCCTCCTTCGACGCTGCTTACGGTACCCATCAACCTGATCGAGCATTCCGCGCCAGGTGGCGTTGAAATGGTGCACTCTCGTCCACTCGTCTGCCCGGCGATCAATCTCAACCGGCACCGGGCGGGTCGGCAAAGTGATGCTGCGCACTGGCGCCAGCTGATGCCGATCTTCGACAGTATGCGTCGCAGTCTCTCCGAAACCTATGTTCTCGATGAGATTGACATTGCTTGTCGCGGTCAGCTGATGTGAGGCCATGCTCGCCAGCACGAATTGACCATCCCAAGTGTCGACCTGCTTGCGCGCGAGCAACTCGAAGATACCGGTCCAGTAGACGGTGGCCGGGATCGAATGGCCCACGCGAGACCACAGAGTGCGGATGGGCAGCCGCGAGCGCCAACCGTCGATATCCAGTTGATGCTGCTGCCAGGATCGTCGCCAAGTCGCCCAGCCCCAGATGTGGGGGACCTGAGAGAAGCGATACGCCTGATCGGGATGCGACTGAGCCTCAGCGGGCACGAAGTTGCATCCCGACACCGCGAAGACTCGCTCGTCCCGCGCGTAGCGATCAAGCAATTCAGTGCAATAGGGGAAGAAACTGGGGTCCGGAATGATGTCGTCCTCAAGGATGATTCCGCGCTCCACCTGGCCAAAGAACCATGAGATCGCCGTTGACACCCCTAGGCCGCAGCCCAGGTTCTGCTCCTGAAACAGCGTTCGCACCTCACAAGGCCAATCAAAGGCAGCCACCAGTTCACGGCATTCCTGAACTCGCGCCGCCTCACCTGCACGCGTTGGTCGAGGGCCATCAATGGCCAAGTAGACCTCGGTAGGGCGCACCAGCCGGAGCCGTTCAATGAGGATCCGAAGCAGATCAGGTCTGTTGAAGGCCATGATCAATACCGGCTCAGTTGTCACGCTTCTCCCGGAACTCGTCTATCTCCTCTTGCAGGAGGGCAATCTCCTCAGCGAGTCTGCGGATGCGCATCTCATGTCGGCTGAGCTCGTAGCTCAATTGCACGCTGACCAGGACAAGTAGCACCACAGTGACGAAGAACAGCAGATTGACCGGAGTGGCCACTCCGACGAGTCCCGCAAACCAGTCAAGTGCCCCCGGGACCACAGCGAAGAAGAGCGCGGCACCTGAGAAGAACAGCCACAGAACGGCGTACTTCTCACGCAGCGCTCCGCGGCGCAGCAGACTGAAGACAAAGACGAAGGTGACCACTGCCGTGATACCGGCCAGCACATTTGCAGTCATGCGGCATCGGCCTTGGGAGTTCGGCGTGCCCGCGTTGTGGTGGCGATGATCGCCAGGGTGGCCCGGCCTAGATAGAGAGCAGACCACAGGGCGTTCTTGCTGGGGCGCCCGGCCTGTCGGAAATACATCGTCACGGGAGTCTCGTGGATGACCAGACCATTGCGAATGGCGATGGCCAGGGAACCGACAGTGTCGCCGAGGTAGTCAGCCGGATATTCGACTGCGAACAGCTCGATGGCTCGTGGTCCGGCGCTGCGAAATCCTGAGGTGGGGTCTGAGATCGTGCCGCGATTCATCCTGCTGAGAGTGCGAGAAAGCAGCACCATCGCCCATCGGCGTGGGCCTCCGACGAAGTACATGGAATTCGGGTGGAAGCGCGTGCCCACGACGACATCGGCTTCTGACAGGCCGTCAATCACGCGATCAAGATCTGCCGGATCGTGCTGGCCATCAGCATCCACCTGCACCATTGCCGCGTAGCCCTCTCGTTTGGCATAGAGGAACGCTGTTCGCATCGCCCCGCCGACACCAACATTGAAGGGCAGGGTCACGACGGTAGCTCCGGCAGCCTTGGCGATTGCTCCAGTGGCATCAGTGGATCCGTCGCTGACCACCAGGATGTCTGCATCGGGGCGGTACTCACGAACCTTCTCGATGACCTCTGCGATAGATCGTTGCTCGTTCCAGGCGGGGATCGCCACAAGGGTCTTCTGGTCGGTCACGAGGGTTCACGTTAGTCCAAGGTTGGCAGCGACCTCGGACACTATTAGTTTGCACGCGCATTTCTTCTAGCAGAACGTTCAGGCGTGGGGCACTTGCTATCTGAACCTCCAGGCTCTCGGGATAGCAGGGAGGTCAATCCGATTTCGATCGACCAGGTGCCTACGCCCTCGCTTCTATGGGCTGGTATTAGTCCTGATAGCGCTCACTGCGCTATCAGTTGGTCCTCGGGGATTGGTGTCCAACCCGCAGTGCAGGCAGCGAGTCCTGGGTCGCTTTATCCGAAAAACCGAAGACCCGTCATTTGAGCGCAATAAGCAGCGGGAGAGGAGTCTTATGCCGTTTACAGGTGCTGTGTTACAGGGATCGCACCCTTGCTTGCCTCTTAGGGCCGGCCAAACTCACTCACGTCCCAAGAGAGCGGACACGTCCATCCGTCTCACCAGCGGCGAGGCACCCCGGAAGTTGAGATGTCTGCAAGTCGCATGAGGCTCCTAGCGAAATACAAGGTCGAGGCCGTGGAGTCGTCAGTCATTCAGGGATCGGGCAAGTAGCTCAATCGTCTACGAGGTGTCGCTATCCAACCCAAGCAGCTCAAACGAGATACACCAGTGTTCGCATTTGCTATGCAACCTCAACCATTTGGTTAGTTGCCGTTCGCAAGAATGTTGGCGCAGTAGTTACCAGCCAGATTGCGAGGAACGCTTACATATGCTTGAGGTCGACGATGTACTTTCTGCCGCTATAGAGATGTGCAGTGAACGACCCTAAGCCCGTCATGCGCCAGGCATATATAGGGACAGGAACATGATCCACTGGTCAAGTGAGTTGAGGGCTCCGACGTAGATCTGATCGACTCCCTGCAGTACCAGCGGAGGAACGATCCACGCCATTGCTTCAACGACGAGAAGGGTTCGCCACTGACTGATGGCACTTGGTTGGCTGAGGACAAACGCGATCACTACGGCAATCCATGGAGCGGAGGTCACCGCAAACACTCGCGTATGGTCCAGAGTGATTACTGACACGACAACAAGGAGCACAGCAGAGCCCGCCACCATCAGGACTGGACGTCTACTGGTGACATAGGCACCGAAGAGCATCACCATTGCCCATAGGCCCCCAAACAGCGACACGAACAGGACCGGTGCGAAGTTCAGAGAACCCACTACCGCCTGTTTGAGCAGGTAGCCATCAGTTAGCAGTAGGCGCGCCCTTCGGTTGCGCTCACGCCTTGAGCGACCAATAACGCGGCTAGCACGGCCTTGCCGAGAAATACGCCGGGAAGCAGCCACGCCACATTGCGCGGGCCCCGCAGCTTGGGGGAAACCCACCGGCGAGCCCTGTCGTGAGGAGGCCCACGGCCGTAACTGCCACGAGCGATTGTTCGAAGTGCTGGAAGCCCATGTAGGCGCCAGCGAGCGTCATCAGCGGCAGCGAGTTGCGTCGCCAAGCGAATAGACCAAGTGCAAACCCTATTACCGTGTAGGGATCATAACTGCCAATGCTGAGAAACAGGATGGCCGTCATCGGTGTCAAGAGCATCAAACGCGCTCCGCGGGCACGCTGCATTCGAAGGTCGATGCTGGTTGAGACCCATACGCACATCAAAGCGATCGCAAGGCAGGCCATGGCTAGACGAAAGAGCCCCAACCATTGTGGACGTTCCAATCCGAGAGCAAAGACGATCACAGGGTCGACGGGGCTACTGCGACCGTAACTCTGAATCTCGTCGAGGTTCGGGAGGGGTCAGGCTTGATTCGTATAGAACGATGTCGGGTTGGGTACTCGTGGGGCTACCCGCGCAATTGCCCAAAAGGCTGCAGTCGCGATTCCTACTTTGCGCAGCACTCGACTCCAGCGCTCGCTACTAGTGCTCGCGTACTTAGGCGGGTTTGTCGCTGCATTGTCAGTTTCGATGGCAGGAGAGTTTTGGGTGAGCATCTTGCAATCCCAACCAACCCCCGAAGCAAGCCTGGGCAACCTGAATTTCAAGGTCGGGATCTAGACAATCAAGTGCCGCTACAACAACGACCACTGTTATTCAATGATCGGGCAACCAGCCCAATCGAGTTCGAACTAAAGTGAACCACTCCAAAGTCTGAAGCGCATAGACCCAGCAGCTACGTTTCATGGGAACCTCAGATAGTCACTGAGACAAGGTGCTAAGACTTCTGATCTGCCTTCAATGTGCTCGTTAGCCATTTCCTTGCAGGGGGTTCGAATTTGGCCGAAATCAACATCGATACTGTCACTACGGCGACAAGCGCGAGCAGCACAGCAACCAGCGTTGGCATCCCCAAGTTCTCGCGAAACACAATCAAAACACGATTGCCCAACTCCTGATGCAAGAGATACAGGGGATAGGTGGCCATAGCGGCGAGCGTCACCCACTTCGCAACTCGAGGCTTTAGGTTCGTCGCATACAAACTGGCGATAGCCGCCACGATGCACAAGACCACGAGCGTGGATGCGACGAACCGCCCGGCAATGTTTGGATCAACCCCCGCCAGTACGTTCCCAGCGGAGGCCGCCCTTTCCTTAAATGCAAACCACATAAGACCCACCGAAAGCGCCAGGAATGGCCAAACTCGTCGGGCTTCCTTCAGCGAAAGCACCGTGCCAAATAGCGCCCCACACAGGAATACAGGGGCGTAACCATCCAGAAGAAGAAGTGGGGGCAATGCAATCAAGCCGCTTCGGTCAAAACACAGGAGAGCTATCCACAGCAAGAAGATCCAACGCAAATCACTAAGACGAGGAAATCCGGGAAGTCCACCTTTGACGCTTGGGAGAGCACCAACAAGCAGGAACAGAGCTATGACGAAGTAGAACTGAATTTCCACCCAGAGAGTCCACGCCACAAGAATCATTAGTCCCGAACTTGTTGTCCCTACGACGTACTCAGAAAAGGTTAGTGACGATAGGACTGACTCCACGGTCAGTCTTGATTCACCGACATATACATCTACTCCAATAATTACGACAAGCACGAGCAAGTAGGCAGGGGCAAGTCGGCCGAATCGGGCTACTGCGAATTCGGACGTAGTGCGTCCTACGCTTGACCGTGTTATCACGAGGCCAGAGATAAAGAAGAAGACATCGACACCCATGTACCCGTAACTGGTCAAGACACGAAATGGCCCATCGTCCACCAGAACGCCCACTCCAATACCGCCCCAGTGCTGAACAACTACAATGAGTGCTGCAAAGATTCGAAGAAGGTCAAGAGGCCAAGCACGCGGTGATGCGGGCTTAGGCATCACGCATTCTCCTGACGTAGGCGCTTGCACTGGATCGCAAGCGCGGACAAATGATAGTGGGCTAGATGTGTTCCCTTGTTGCAAGATTCCATGTGCGCCAGTCGTAGGGATCCATGCCGCGTACTTGGCGGTCAAGTCAACCCAGTTGAATTCGTCCGGGATACGGATCAGGCTCCACCTTGTGTAGGTGATGATTGTAGGTCAGTTGCGGGTCTGCAGCGATGACCTGTAGGCGAAAGCAGAGGACATCAGTTGCCCGCCCTCCTGACTAGAGAGCGGGCCCCGCATTCCCTTCGTCTTCTGACAAGGTTTCCGGGCAAACGAAGGGCAAAAAGCGGTGCTGAACAACAAGGACTCCAGGGCCAACTTTGCGACTCGTTGGCAGGCGCGTCTTACGCATACACCTCTTTGGTTGCTGGCTCTTGGGATCTACCTCTTCGCATTCATCAAGGGTGGCCTGCGAGCGCTTCCCATTGAGGCAGACCCGCTGTCGACCTTTCCCACCCCGCAGCCAACACTGACAGCACTGTCCTACGGCTCAAGGACTCTTGCTTGGGCATTTCGATGGGATTCGCCTCAGTCGTATATCTGGATCTCGGCGATCATCGCCTTGGCCGTCGCAGCGGTCTTGCCCTGGCTTTCCAGCAAGCGCCTCGGCAACGCCGACGGTCGGATCATGCTCATCGTCATTGCTCTGGGCCCCATCGGCTTGTCGCTGCTGTCCAATATTGGTCGGCATGACAGCTGGGTCTTGGCCGGAGGCCTGCTCATCGGTTTGTGCGGTCAGCGCCTGACTTGGGCTCTCGCTGGCACTTTCTTGATGTTATTGGGCAACCCAGAACAGGCCTTGGTAGCCACTGCTTGCGTGTTCATCCTCTCTTTCGCCCAAGAATTTCGACCTCGTCTTCGGCCCGCAGCGTGGTCGCTTGCGCTGGCAGTCCTCACCTTCGGTGCCTTGGCATTCTGGGCTCAGCTCGCGCACTCGGGAACTCGGCTTGGCTACCTCAGGCAACTCCTAGGCGATTCGACATACAACTTCTATGCCAACTTCTCGCTCTCGCTGTACGGAGCTTTGGGGATAAGTTGGATCGCCGTTCTCTTCTTGCTCTACAAGTCTCGGAATCGAGATCGTGTGCTCATCGCGCTATCGGTGCTCATCATTCCATTCCTTGTCACTGCCACAACCTTGGATCAAACACGCGTGTTTGTAGGTATTTCATCTGCTGCAGTCGTCACACTCTCGGGCGTCGCACTCCCACAGATGCGCCAGATGGCAATGGCATCAGGTCACCAGAACGTGCTGTTCTGGGCCTTGGCACTAGCACTGTTGCTGCCGGCCGTGGTCGTCAATGAGACCGGCTCAGTCAATGTCTCGCAACTGTGGTTCTTCACCGAAGTCGTTCCGCACATACGCGCGTTGATAGTCAGAGGGTGAAGTGCGAGCCCACAGGAAGATCCCAATGACCCAGCAGCCCGTAGCGATGGCCGTGATGATGTTGACGGGAACCAGCGGCGCATGCAGCAGCGGGCTCCACGTGACTGGCAAGGTGCCCTCGATCAGCGGATGATCCTGCCCGGCGATGTAGCGCTGGACATTAGTCCAGTAGGCAACCGTGGCACTGATGGTCAGCAGGACCCCGATGGTGATGGCGGGCGCCTTGGGAAGGGCCAGTCGGCGAAGCGGGTTGGAGCTCAGACTCGCAGTGGCAATGAGGATGGTCAGCAGCGGCAGGATGTACCGCGGCTGCACAAGTTCGCCCACATTGAGGTGCTGCGACTGGAGATAGGCCAGCGGCACCAGTATCAACGCGCTCACCGCGATTGACATGGCCACGATCTGGCGAGTGCTGGCCTGGGCCAGGCCGCGATACAGCAGCGCACCCACGGCCATCACACCGATGAAGGTCACGATTGCGGGCATATTCGTGTCGAACCAGCCCAGCGAGCCGCCGACAATGCCCTCGAACAGCTGCGGCAACTGGGTGATGTTGGTGAGCAGCAGACCTAGACCGGAGTCCTCCTCACCCGTGACGCCTGATCCGCCCCCGGCGCCAAGTAATGCAGCGGAGGAGACCGTGAAATACAGCACGACGGCCAACAGACAGAGCACTCCAAGACTTGCCAGGCGAACAGGCTGACGTCGGGCCTTGCGCCAGCCGTGCATGGTCAACACGACCAGAGTCGCCAGCACGACGTACACATTGGAATCCACTCGGCTGCTCATGGCCAGAAATGCGCAGATGAAGGTTCCGGCACCGAGCAGCAGGCTCCTGCGGTCGAACTTCTGCGGATCCTCAGGGGCATCCCCATCGGGACCAACGGGGTCACCCCGATGCAGCCAGGACAGCGCGAAGGCCCAATAGCCCGCCAGGCCAATCACCGTCCAGGCGCTCGGATTGGTTGAGACCGTCACGAAGATGCCAAGCGGAATGAAGCTGACCGGGATGGCAATCATGGCTGCTGACCCGATGCCCTTGGGCGTCAGCCGCATGATGGCCGCCATCAGCAGTGCGGCAAGCAGCGAGTTGAAGAGCCTCATCGCTACGACTGAGCGCTCGACATTTGGGCCGACGAAGACGGACATCGCCTGGTAGAAACCGGGCGGATACAGGCCCTGGATGTCATTGACCCGTTCGGTCCAGACCATTGTGGTGTCCTCACGGGTAGCCCACTGGCATCGGGCCGTCACATCGCTGAGGAAGCGGTAGCAGTCTGAGGCATCCACCACATTGCGGGGCACTTTGCGGGTGTCCGGGTAGGCAGGATCACGCTCACACATGCCGTCCTGGAATCCACGTCCGCACCAGATCGAGCTGAGGTGATAGTCGTCATCTGGGGCCGACCCGACCGGGGAGGTGACCGCCCAACCCGAGCACATGATGAAAAAGGCGATGGGGAGTAGCCACCAAGCTCTGCTCCGCACCCACGCATCTTACGTAGCCGCGCTGAAGTTGCTGACCACAGTT
>Ga0172380_10000427_pt1 | contig 84058 bp, 142 predicted proteins | sample Leawe162metaG_FD_119747 | JGI IMG/M metagenome (GOLD analysis project Ga0172380, IMG submission 119747) | Leachate microbial communities from a municipal landfill in Southern Ontario, Canada - Leachate well 162 metaG | ecosystem: Engineered > Solid waste > Landfill > Unclassified | place... | reverse complement strand
TCACTGAAATCCCCCCTTCGTCCCGCGCTCGAAGTCCTCGCGGGCGGTCACTTGGAAGACCCTCGCAATGCGCTGAACGTCCAGACAATCATGAAGATTGAAGCACACGCCATGGCAACGCACACCGCGAAACCAATGGACGCCATCGTGCAGATAAGCGCCCAATCGCCAAACTCGCTCAGTTCCATCTCGCCCTCCCTCCGTTCTCGAAGCCGTCCGAGAAGATTGTCGGCACGTTGCTGCCGTGCGTGTCGCTCAACCACCACTGCACCCTGCCGCCCGCCTCGATCTCGCTTCCGAGTACCACCTTGTTCTTGCCGAATCGCACGTAGCCGGGGACGACGAGATTGTCCACCAGTTCCGGCGAGCCGTTATCGATATCCACGGCGCGCAAGTCGTGAATGCCCTGTGCGATCTGGCCGATCTCGTAGACCGCCCTCCATGTGCGCGGCCCCTCGATGACGACGAAGCCAGTCGCTACGTCCCACCCTTGCCCGGTCGTCGGCTTGCTGATCCGGATACGCGCTCCCGGCGGCGACAGGCGAGTCGACCACAGCTCGAAGTGTGTCGGCTCGGCGTAGTCGGCCAGCTCGATCTTCCAGCCACCGCCAGTCGTGACGACCTCCTGAAGCACTCGGGGCTGCACCGCCAAAATCGGCAATGATGCCAGCCACATCGAAAACGCAACAACACTACTCTTGTTCATTTCAATTCTCCTTTTTTGCTTTCATCCAGCTCGCAAGAAGGTTGAACGTCATTTTCATCATCACAAGCGCCGCCAGCAGGCATGTGGCAGACAAAAACAATGCAAACATTGAACTGCACATAGCCCAAGCGCTTTCTGCAAACTGAACTGTCGTCACTGCTCCTCCCCGACTTCAACTGACCGCTCGAATGTCCTGTTCGATTCAACTCCGGATGATTCATGTTTGCTTAGTTCGAATTTCAATTCATTCAGCTTGTCCGACAAATCTTCCACTGAAATGAACTGATTCCCGTTGTCGTCTCTTACCGCCTTTGTTGACATTTCAAGAAGTGCATCTATTTTCGCTTGAAAGCACTCCCTAACAAGGATGTGCGCTACGGACTGGACAAGGTCGATGTTCATCGACACGCCAGCCGCTCTTGGATTTGCCCAAGCTATTGCCATTTTTTTTCTCCCCGATTCGATGTTCATAAGCTCCTTCAGTTAAGCGGTTCCGGGGCGTCATCGAGATTGATGACTTCCGCCCCAAATTCAGCATCTTCGTCGTTGAAAATCTTCGAAATCGGCTTAGGGATGACCCAATAAGTCCTCGAAGATCCCTGACCGCCTTGCTTAAACGACAGCGTGACTGGTTTGAATCCACTCGAAAGCAGACGCGCTTTCAGCAACGACGCTTCCATCTGTTTACCAGAATCTTTCATCCACTTCGCGAAGCTTGGAAGGTGCAAAGCTGGCTTTCCTCCGGCCAGAATCACCGGCCTTCCGCTAGCCAACATCCCGCCGCGCTGTTCGCGGTTTCCGCCCGTGATGTCTACAGCTCGCTCGATGTACTCGTTTACTGCGTCCATCAGGCTATCGCCTTCTTTTTCGAACTCAAGAACACGCGACATATGCGACAACAGTAGCCGCCAGTTCTGCCTGCTCAACTCGTACACAGGTACGTCAGAATTGGTTTCCAACGCCTTTTCTAGCCACGTATCTTGCTTTCTTAGCATCGTCGTGGACTCTATGTGTATGATGACTCCGTTCTTCAAGTGAACCCTATACCTAGCCGGATCTCTTCCGTTAGATACAATCTTCACGACGTTGACTCCAGTTGCCTTAAACAAGTGAGCAAAGATTTCTTCCCGCTGTTCTTTTTTGTCTGGAATCGAAGCGACGTTTTCGATAGACTGCCGCGTTTGCAGTTCGATGCGGCTATCCACCTCTTTTGCCGTCTTCGTTGTCCCGTCGTATCCCTTGCGAGCTAGCCCGATGGTGTCGGAGTAGTATTTCTCTCGCAACTTTAGATCGTTGTTGTGCTGACGCCGGTTACTGATAAGCATGTCGGCAATTTCTTGATCCGACCAACCGACCCTAACCAAGATGTTCGCGATAGCCAAGTCGAAAGCGCTAGCACTAGTATCTTTCAACCACTTCGAACAAACGGCGTCTCGACGCAACAGCGCCCTGAACTTGTCGTCGTTTTCAAGCAACGCAAGCTTTTTCGCCAAAGGCGGCTCTGCGTTCGGGTCCAACTGGAGCTTGTCACCAAGAATGGCTCGCTCCACAACGGACTTCTTGCACATCACTTCCGGGTCTACTCCGATTGCATCCGCTAGTTCTCGCGGACCGTATCGAATCGCAGTGTCGAACTCAAGAAGCTTTACTAGTCTCGGATTACCCGGAATCTTCCTATTCAGCGTTCCGGGGATTCTGAATACTCTTGTAAGGTCGAACACGGAATCTACCGAGTATCCTCCAGCTTCTCTGGCGGCTGCGGCGATCCGCTTGTTCCACTCCATCGCCACATTGGAAGCAAGGTTTCTGTCTTGCTCGGTCGTGATTTCGAACGGTTCTTTGTACATCCAGTGCATGTGTAGCCCGCCGCCCGAGTGAACGATCATCGTCGGAGGCAACGGAACAGCGTCCGCTACGCAAGCGACGGCCTCTTGGACAGTTGCAAACCTTTTCTTCTTGCTGTCGATCCCGTCAACTGCTACGTCAACATCGATTCCAACTCCAAGCGCATATGTGAGATCGGATTCGAGTCCACGAACGAACTTACCCAGCCCGGTCTTTCTTAGCGAAACACCGAAGTAGGCATCGTCCCCGCCCGAATCCAACGCATACGCTTTGTTGGCAAACTCAGCCGCATCAACAGCCCAAAGGCAGTTCTTTGATGGAAGCCCAAAAAGATGGGCAACTGAGTTGTCGGGGGTTTCGTTCGGCAAGAGGATGCGAGCGAATTCGTGGATCGCTCCTACATCCCCTTTTTCTGCTTTCGTTGTCATATCCCCGCCCCTCTAGGTGAGTAATCTCCGCAAATCACAAGTCGGTGTTTTGCTCTAGTGGCGCCGACGTAAAACGTTCTCCAGATAGAGTCAGCCCCGTCCCATCCGGGGAAATCTTTCTGCTTCCTTGCTTGAGGGGAAAGCTCTGCACTCAGATATACGTGTTCAGCTTCTCCCCCCTTCGTGCTGTGGATTGTTCCAAGGATCACTTTTGGCGATTCGACTCCTTTTGAGCCGTCCCGCTGATAAACTCGCTCAGCAAACCTCATCGATTCTTTAGCTACAGACGAACAAGCCGCGTAGAACTTGGCCATCATCGCTTTTGGCGCTTCCATCTTTGATCCACCGTGGTCGAATAGCTCATACGCGCCTTCGGAAAGAACTTTCGGAATCAAGGCCACCACATCAGTCATGGAGGCGTCGTCCGCAAGTAGCTCCAGCTTGTTTTTGGCTCCGTGAATGAGCGGCCCGCCAGATCTTTCTCCAGCCAAACAAGATAGCGCAATACGCCAATCTCTTGGCGTTGAAAGCCGAGCAAATGCTAGAATTTTGTCTGCTCCGGTAACTTTCTTTGATCCGCCTCTGGCTAGAGGATTCCATTCATTTCTGTACGGATTGCAGTATCCGATTCCCCTTGCTTTTAGTTCAGCAGCGATTGGCGACAGCATGTAGCCGCACTGAGCCAAGATCATGGCGTCTTCGACCAGCGGGTTGTTGACGACTTCGACTTCAACGTCATCCAAAACAACTCCCGGAGAATCGAAGTAGCTTGGGATTCTAGATACTTCTCCTTCTACTACTGGTCCGTTTTTTCCGTCTTCGCGTTTTGGAGCGTATGCAGCCCTACTCCAAGTACTAGATCGCTGAATGATTTCCATGGCGTGCGCCTGCACCACCCGTGGAACTCTGTAGCTTTGCGATCTAATGTTGAAAGGCTTTTGCCCTTCCACAATCAATACGCGAGGATCGGCTCCGCGCCAGCTATAGAGCGACTGGTCGCTGTCGCCAACGATCACAAGCGCTTTGCACCGTGCCGCCCACTTTTCTACGAGCGCCAGTTCCAGCGTGGACAAGTCTTGCCCTTCGTCCACCAATAGGACTTCTGGCCGTCCGGGAGCGTATCCGACATCCATCAGCGCCGCTTCGAGCATCCCAGTGAAGTCAACCTTGCAGACTTCTTGCTTGAAACGCTCGTAGAAATCGCTGAAATCCTTCGCCGCAGCGTATCCCGGCGCGATACGCTTTGCCCTTGCCATTTCAACATCCATCAGCAAAGCATCACCGAATGTCTTGGACATAGGCCCGTCAATCGGATCAAAGATCCCGCTCAAAGCGTATCCGGGGTACTCTGAGTTCCATCGCTCTATCTCATCTTTCCCGAAGACCCCTGGCCTACCAATTGCCCTGTAAGCGAGCGCATGGAGTGTGGATACGTTTTCAGAGGGGATGATCGAGTTCTTTTTAGCAAACGCCTTCGAGGCCGTTTGCGTCATACTGACAACCCTAACGTTGTCACATCCATACTTTTGCGCTGCCCGCTCAGCTTGGTCAACCAGATACGTTGTCTTTCCAGTACCGGGTGGCCCAAGCACACGATAGACAGAGGCGTTCGAGTCATCGAACGGGATATGTCCATCGCTCATGCGCTGTTTCCGTTAGCGGCCATTTTCCTTTTTTTCTTGGACTCCTCCGTGTCGGATCTGTATGTGTACCCTGCGCTTTTGAAGTGATCTTTGCAAACAGAAAAGCCTTTTTTCAGCGGCCTTCCGCACGGCTCGTATGTTAGCTTGCCGTCCGTGATACCTGTCGAGATAGGCTCTTGGCAGAGTTTACTTGACATTTTTTCTGGCAAAGATTTTGTGCAACGCCTCGGCATTCCCCATGGCGTCATTGACTGGGTTGTGGTCATGCTTCGTGACTCTCATTTGCTTCCAACTAGACTGGTCAAAGAAGTGACTTTTCAATCCAGCGTAGAAGTCTCCGATTCTCCTTGAAGAATGTCCGAACGGGTTGGAGATTCCGTACTTGTCGAAGTAGAAGTTGATCCACTGCCAGTCATACCCGTTGTTATCGGAAACGAAAATCGCTCTTCCTGGAGTGACGCTCCTTACCCATGCATCGAAAAACTGCATGGTTTCTCGGCTGCAATCCTTACCGTGGAAAGAAGCGCGAGTTTCGTAATGAACCGCTCCGAATTCAGTCATGTCTCCAGTGGCAGGCGAGGCGCATCCATACGGCGCTTCGCAGTCAACGATGACGAGCCTATTCATCGCGGAAGCTCTGCGGAAGCTCTTTGTACGGCCAAAGCTTGTTGTACGCTGCAATAGCTTCTTCGTTTAGATCGCTTTGATCCATCGCGGCCAATTGTTCTTCATAGACTTCGTCAGGCGTCCACTGTCCTCCCAAGTCGTAGCAGGAACAATGACTAGCTCCGACATAAAACAGCTTGCCGTCTTCACGAAACACGACAACAGCGTACCCCTCGTAGTTTCCGTCGTGGTAGCAAGCAAAAAGGATCTCGATATTCGATCCAAGTTGCCCCGAAATCCCGAAGTCTCGCTCCATGTCTTGCTGGTCGCTCCAACTTCCAAAAAACACATTCTGTTCGTTCATAGCTTCCCTTTCTCGATTTGCTCCAGAATAGAAAGTGCGTCGGCTACGGAACGACACTCTTCTGCCACTCCTCCCGCCGCCCTCACTGCTGCCTGTTCGTTAAGCTGAATCTTTGACATGCCTTCCGTATTTTGCGGCGTTTTGATCTCAAGCTTGACTGCTCGACCCCGATAGATAACATCGAGGTCCAGCGCTCCAGCTCCATGAGCATCGCTGTGTACAACGCGGACAAAAGCACCCTTCGAACGCAGTGCATTCGCTATCTTCGTCCGAAGGGTGCTTTCTTGCTTCATGCCGTGGTCGTCATTGCCGTGTGAAGCAGATTACCAAGCTCTCTGAGTTGCAACTCTGCAATCGGATCGTCGCTTTTGGCTGACTGCAACGCCAACGCATACCCAAGCGCGTTGTCGCCGCGAATGAAGACTCCCGGCCAGTCGTTACCGAATTGAACTACTCCGGTTTCAACTCGCGTTTGGTCGTCACCCCTGTCGATGTGGATAATCACTTTGGCGCATTCACCTGAACCAGCGGCTTTGCGTAGATGGTTTGATGCATCTGGCAAGCGACTGGAAGCGACACGATGATGAACACGACGAAAGCGATCCACTTGCCAACGAGGTTAATCGCCTCTTTGGATCGTTCGTGGTCAGCCCGTTCGTACTCGTCTCTGTCCGAATATTGCTTGTTCATCGTCAGTCCGCCTTCACCTTCTTGGTCAGTCCGCCCATCTCGCGGGCGTACTCCGAAACCTTGGTCACGGCTTCGGCTGGAAGGTGTGCGGCGACCGCGAACGTCGGACGAGCAAACTCGATCTTGCCGCTCGGTCCTCCAGTTGCTTTCTCCAGCCCGATCTTCGTGATGACAGAACTACGACCGACCATGGCAGCACTCAGTCCGTTGAGGTAGTTCTTCAACGGCTTCAGACCGCTCGGAGGGATGGTCACAACTCGCGGAAGAATGTCGCCCTCCATTACCATCATCAGAAGATGTTTCTCCGCGCACTTCGGAGGGTTGTCGCCTTCGAACTGATAGAACTGGCAACTGGCGCACTCGCCGCCGGGATTTCCGACGCCGATGCCAACGAGCGTGTCGTCGCAGTAACAATCCGGAGCGTCGTTACCGCCGCCTTCTTCGAAAGAATGCGCGTAGTAGGCGCGGGTCATCTTGCGGTGAATGATGATTCCCTTGAGTTCCTTCATGGGCTCGCCGTCTGGATTTTCCTTGGTCTTGACGTTGAAGTACAACGCCCCGCCACTCGGCATCTTGATGCGGTCAAGGTCGGACGGCTTGATACCAGCGCCGTCCGTATTCTCCATGATGACTTCCATCACGCGCTGGCGTTCCTCGGTAACCAGTGCCGGGAACGACGCCACTTCGAACTTCACCAATTCACTTCCTTTTGCCATTGCTGTTCTCCTTGTTGTTTGTAGATGACTTGCTGATAAAGCTGAGGAACCATACTATGACGATTGCCGCCAAGAATGGTCCCAGCACTAAGAGCTTCTCGTTCTGATTTGGAAGATTTCACCCGTGTTGATGAGCGCCCCAAATCGCTCTTTCCACTTCTCTTCATCTTCTTTGAGTAGACCCTTGATCTTTGCAGTCGTGGCAATTCTCGGAGCGATGTCTCCAAGACCTTCAGCATCAAGGACTGCCACAACTTGCTCCATGTTCTCTCCCGGAACGTTGCAATAGATCGACCTGTTCAAGTAGACGGTCTTTCCCATTGCCTTCACGTTCTGAACTCCATAGTCTGAGAACTGGGCTTTCAGGATCTCTTCGATTGCCTTGCGTTCCATCGTCAACGCTTCGATTTGGTTTTCGAACATCTTCATCTGAGCGTCGATCTCGATGATTCTCGCTACGTTTTCTCCGAGCGTCGGGGCTTGTGGAGTCCCGTCGTCCAATGACTTTGCGATGATAGATACTGGGTCTAGCATGATTTCTCCATTCTACCTTACTATGAAGCTTCTCCTGCCTTTCGAAGAGGTTCAAGCTTGTTTTGTCTTTTACCTTTGTTGTAGATGTCGATGATTACGTCTGCCACTGCGGCTGGCACTGACCCACCAACTAGCGCCTGAAGGCCCCTAGCGCGCCCTAGAATGCCGCCAGCGCCCCCCGGAAACGCCGCCATACGGGCGATAAGGTCGGGGTAGGAAATTGCCTTGGAGCGACCCGCAATCAGCCTGCCGATGCCGACCACGATCATCGAGTGCAACCCGGAGGACGCATTCCCCCAAGTAGACCGAATGACGATGAGCGTTTGCTTCAACAGGGCTGGATTCTCGGCTTTGTCGTCATTCGCGAAGCCACGATAAACATTTCTGAGCGAGCTAACACAGGAAAGAACCCCGTCGCCAGAATACTGAGCCACTTTGTAGCCGCACTCCCGGACGACTCCGTCAATCGCCAAGGCTTCCCTGTCCCGTGCTTTGACTTTCTGCATGAACTTGACAGTTGGCGCCATACCGAGCGTTTCGGCTTTCCCGACGAAGCGTGCCGCCTCTTCGTGGAGCTGGAGTCCTTTGCTTACTTTGCACTCGATCATCTGGTTGTCGTCGCCAAACAAACGGCGGACGGCTGCGACTCTGTGCTGTCCGTCGATCACTGCGTACGTTCCGTTCCCTCGATCCGAGACGCTGATAATGTCAAGCAGGTCCGGATCGAAGTCCCGCACCAACCGATCTACCCACTTCTCCTTGAGCGCACGCTGCACTTGCGGATCGATGAATAGGCGTTTGAGCGGGATGTACTGCGTGGTTCCAGAGGTGACGATTTGCTTTTTTTGCGGGATTGGCTTCGGTTTCGGTTTCATCATTTCGATCCAGTTCCCCTTGCGGTAACGAACTTCCTGTGGATTCTGAACGACAGCTTCCGCGCCTCGATGAATCTGTCCAAGTCGGCTATGCCAGTTAGGTCCCGAGAATCGAGGCCAATGGCTACGCCGTGAAGCGTTTCAATCAGCGAGTCTAGAAATTCTTGATCGGTTTTGCTTGTCTTGTTTCTGATGGCTATTGTGCTTACACCGGAAGCGGCTAGCGCCATTCGTGCCTGAACTTTTTCCTTTCGTTTTGCATCTTTGCCGTACCGTTTTTGTGGCTCATTTCCCATTGATTCTCCTTTCTTTGAAACGAAAAAGCCACCGCTAAATACTGCATAGCGATGGCCTCAAAGCCCCTACTAATGGGTACTATCGACTTTTCAGCCGATGCTGATTTTTAGCTCTTGTAGGGTTGCCAATCTTTCGCGATCCCTCTCGCGAAGAACGAAATCCGCAATCAACCGTTTGTGCTCGTCGTTGAGTTTGATTTTCGTTTCTTCGAAAAACCGTTCGCATACAGCTTCCCTGCGAGCCTTCAGCAATACCGCCGGGTCAACCGGCTTTTTCGGACGGCCCATCCGCTTCCCTTTCCGCTCCGATTGGAACCAATCCGAGCGCACGCTTCATTAGCGACTTGACTCGACCATTCGGATGCCGAATCAAACCGGCATCTTCGTACTCCGGAAACGCTTCCAGCAACGCTTCGACTACGGCTCCGCTTCTGGAGACGCCGGCAGCGCAGTGGACTAGTATGTTGCACTGATAATGCCTGTGCCATTTTGCAAAAGACGCGATCCGAATTGACTCATGTACGCCAAACAGAACGGCGTCCGATGGATACTCGCGCTCCCCGTCATAGTCGTGAAACTGGACTCGCATCAAATCTTTGAAGTCCGGCAAAGATGCAATTCTTCCGGGATTCGTAATCGATATGCAAACCATGTCGCTCGGATTAAGGATGCCCGAAGCGTGCGTTTCGCTTACGTTAGCGATCCATGGCATTTTGCTCCCTCCACCCATCTGGAAGGATGCAGTTGGACGGCGCTCCGACGAACTCTTTTTTGATGTCAACTTCGTCGAAGCCAGCCAATCCGCATCCAACCTTAGTGACCAAGAACGTTTGGTCTTCGTTTTCTTCTGCGTACAGAAGAAACTTACGGATCTGTGACTGAACCTCTTCCAACGTTACCGGCTGGTAACCATTCCGAAGTTCTTTGGTGACGATGGCGTAGGAGTCGCCTTGACGACCTTTCGCTTGGCCATAGATAGCGCCATATTTCTGCACAGCCGTCAAGGCGGCTCCTTTGCCATGCCTGCCCTGCCTGTTACTACCGAAGACGAATATCACGACGACGGCTGGCTCGGTTAATCAGCTTGTGGCGAAGAACCGTGGCTGCGCCTTCGAACGCACGATTCAGCGACTCGCTGATACCACGCTGCTCGTTGAACTTGTCCGTGATAGACCGAACGGCGGCTCCGTAGCCGGTCGCTTCGATGGGATTGCCATCGATGGCGTCATACTCCTTCACGAAGACCTCTGTCAGAGTGGTGTATCCATCCGTGCGGTACTTGACGGACATGATGATGAACTTCTTGCGTTCCTTGGCGGACATGTTCTTCCTGCCGCAACCACGGTGGAACTTACGCTCCAGCCCAACGATAGAATCTTGGTTGATTTCAATCTGCTTCCAGTCGCGCATCACTTGCTCCTTTTACTGCATTGGTTTGCTGCTTGTTCCGCTTCGCCCACGATGGGCTTTTTTAACCGAGCGGCTCCGGCTTGATATCGACGATGAATCCGTAGCACGAACCGTAGTCGCAACTTTCGCAACCCGACTCGTCAATCTTTTCCCCGGCATCGATTTGCTTCGTCCCGAAGGCTTCGGACAATAGCATCAACTGGGCAAACGTCAAGCCTGGAGGACAATACATACTCGTAAGTTGCACCCGGATTTTGCTTTCGCTGTTGTAGATGATATCGATCTTCGGCCCTTCGCCGTAGCTGTTTTCAACCTTTTCCCAAACCTTTTTAAATATCGCGATAACTTCCTTGTCTGTAAACTTCATCGCTCCCCCTTTTGGTTGGTGCTTCAACAAGGAGCCCTACCCGTGAAGGTAGGACTCGATGTTCAAGCAACTACCTTACGACTTCAGCGCTTCGAGCGACGCTTCGACTTCCGCCGCGAACAGCTCGATGGCGGAGACATCCTTTGCCAACTCCGAGACTCGGGCCGCGACGAGCTGGCGAGCCTTCGCCTTCGTCAGGCCGAACCCACCGAACTTCGTGGACGCCGCCTCGATGGAGGCCAACGTGGAGTCGGACAGATCGATCTGAAGACCACGACGAAGCGAATTGTCAACCGCGCCCTCAACCTTTTCCTTCTTGCTCATTTGTTTCCCCTTTATTGCAATGCAACGCGGATCATTCCGCGAGGCAAGAACTAATCGTTAATCAACTTGACAGCGCACTTTGTAAGCAAGTGTGCCAATGAATCCGTTCGCTCTGCTGTTTCGTAAAACAGTTCTTCTTCTACGTCGTCTCTAGAAAACGCTTCTACGAACACTCCCTTCGGAGTAAGCGTCACCACGACATCGGCGTCCGCCAGCCTGCTCGCCTTCCTAGCTAAGTGTGTGGCCCGAACGATGTCTCGGTCGAACTGCACAATCGGACGAAGCGGTCCACCTTTTGGCGGCTTGCCGTAGAAGGCTCCGGTATCGTTGATTTGAACTTCCTTCCATCCGTCAACGTCTATGGCTGCGATCACGTTAAGTGGAGCGGATTGCCTCCACCGCGTATCACGCTCTACGTTAATTACTCGTGGAGTCACCACCGACGCCTCCGTCATCCTTGACAATCGAGAAAGCGGCCGTCCCATCTTGTGCCGCTTCATCGTCGTTGCCAACCTTGCCGTCCCACGGGCGACAACCTGAAGTCACCAGTGCAAGCCCGAGCATGGTGAGCCATGAATTGAACAACTTCAACTTGTCTGACTCTGCATCGTTATAGGACGAAAGTGTCGGATCTTTCGTGAAGTCAGCTCCTTTCTTCTTTGCCGTTTCAAGGAAGAGTCGCATCGCATTCCGTTCGATCTTTTCCCTCAAGCGGAATGCGTCGATGACGGCACCTGCATCTTCGTATTTCCCGATTACCTTGAACTTCACCTCACCTTGACCGGTCAGGATGTCGAACTCGGTGTCGGTTTCTTTGGCATTTTCATTGAGATGCCACATCAACCTCGACCCCGCGCTTGGCTTGCTTTCCTGCTTGACTTTCTCGTTCCCACCGCTAAGCACTTGCGGTGTCCACAGCGGTTTTCCGCTGTTGTCGTCAGTTCCCATTCTTACCTCCTTCATGGTTGTTGTTCGAAGCGACTTCCTTGCCCGTCTCGTACCGCTGCTGAATGTACTCAGACCAAGTCGGCAGTTCTTTCGACCACTCGCGCTCTTCGGCGCTCAGCTTACCCTTTTCGAAAACAACGTCTCCGCTTTCGCTGACGACGTTTCCGGCTGCATCGACGAACATGATGTCTTCACCGCTTTCGTCCGCCGGACTTGTGACCTGACTTGCATCCTTGGTTTCGCTGTTTTTGCTTGTTGCGTTGCTTTCCTGCTTTCCCTGCGTTTCGGCTTTTGGGTAAACAATCGTTGCAACCTCGGCCTTCTTGAAGGCGGCGTCGTTCAGCGCCCACTGGCGCTTCACTTCTTCCGGATTGCCTGGGTCTTTGAGGTTTGCGACGATCTTGGCTACGTAATCCTCCTGAGACTGCGTTTCAACCGCCTTTGAACAATGATTCTTTCGCACGAACTTGATAATGTCAACAGCGTCCGGGACATTTTCTTTCCCGAGCGTCAATCCGTTCGCGGCGATCAAGCAAGCCATCGCCGTGCCCGTCCGTCCGTGGCTTCCCATGCAGCAGACAACCACCCTCGAATTGTCGGGAATCGCCTTCAACAGCATGACCCAAAACTTCGGGCCAACTTTCGGAGTCTTCATGTCCGGCCAGTCGATGAACAAAGTGTCGGGGTGCGTGATCGACTCTTTTACGGCATCAACAAGCCTCGTTGTTCCAGACAGCAGGCTACCGACAGGATTGTTGAAATCCTTCTTCGTGATTCCGGCGCAGTCGATGACAACGTCCGCAGCTTCGTACTCGACATCAGCACCCTTCGACCCGGCAAGGTTGATGCCTCGCTCAAGTATGCACATCACCTTGGTTCCGTTGTGGACGCAAGTGTTCGCTCCGTACACGAACCCCGCTTGCCCGTAGCTTCCGCCCCCGGACATATATCCAGAACCAGAAGTCGTCCCCTTCGCTTTTCCATCCCACATTGGCAACAGGTCCTTTTGATGGTCAGTTTTCTTTTTTCCCACTTCAGCCTCCTGTACTGTGCTTGGATTGACTGCGTTTTTGGTAGTACGACACACTTCACAGAACACCGGAAGGCTAGAGTACGAGCCTTGAGCATCAAGCGCCTTAAGAAGTTCGTCGTACAGCATCCATTCGTTTTCCATAAACTTGCCGCAGATCGTAGACTTGCCGTTTCTGGTTGCGTGGACTTTACCGAAGCCGCTATATGATCCTTGGAAGCTTGAGCATCGGCGCACGAACTGCGGAGTCGATTCGCTTACGCATTCGAAATTACCCTTCACGGCTTTACCTCCACTCCGGTATCGCCAAAGTAGATGATCGCTCCATGCTTCGGATTCGACCCAATCGGCTTTACAGCCGTCGCCTTGACGTACAGCACACTTGAACTTGACGCCATTGAAGTGGCCATCTCAAGTCCTCCGACCTTTTCTGCGTAAGCGGACATTACATCAACGAGTTCTTTGTTGTACACAGTCAAAGAAACGTACCCGCTTTCATTCACTTGATCGTCAGATACGTCATGCTTGCTGATGTTCTTGTACTTCGAAAAATCAGAATTCGACTTCGAAACCGACAAACCCGCTCCTTGTCGCTGAATTCTGAAGTGATACTGAACCTTGACGCGATTGCTCGATACGTCTACGATCCGAACTTGGGCTTGTCCATCAACCATGTCGTACTTCGGTCCATCCGCATACTTCGCAGTGAAGACGAAAGTTCCAGACGAGGTATCCCAATACTCGAATGCTCCCTTGTCGAAATCGCCGGAAGAGATGATGCGTGCTCTCATCTCGGAGATCTTCGTTTGCGGAAGCGATTTGACGCCATGCGAGATGGCGTACCAACGAAACGCAGAGTGCACGGCGAACGACCGAGATCCTTGGGCTGCATAGTCCAGAATCGAAGGGTCACCAAACTTGTTCAGCAGCTTTCCGCCATTGTGAACTGCATTTAGCAGCCGATGCGACAACTGTACGGCCTCGGCAACGCTCCCTTCTCCCTTGATAATATCGAACAGCACACGCTCAAGGTCGATACACATTGCGGCGCAGATCGCCCACTTCTGCCCCCCGTAGGAAGATCCCCACGTATCGGCAGCAAATGACTCCAGCGAAAGGCGCAGCAACGCCCTTGCTCCCATGTAGTCCGAAAGCGCCCTGACGAAAACCTTGTGCCTGTCAGAGCTGATTCCTGACAAGCTCCTGACTGCCGTGTTATGCCTCGACTCTCCGCAACACGCCGCAGCCGATAGCAGCATCAGGGTGGCGCAAGCGCCACCAAGGAGCTCAGCCGAGTCACCCTTAATCAACTTTGTGGCCGAGTGAACTCCTGTCGCCGCGAACACGAATGCTTCTCGAAGGTCTTTCTCGTCCGACAACCTTCCGGCTTTCGAGTCCAACAGCGCCATGACGACGCCGCGAGCGAACGACTCGCTATCCCACTCCATGTTAGGCTTCTCACCTTCGAACGTATCCCCAATCTTCGGTGGATCGTCTTCGAATGATATGGCCAGTCCGTTGAGCAGCGCATGTACTGCGTAGTGCGACAGCATGCTTCCGCCCGGATGCCACACCACAGCCGATGCGGCTTCGTGCGATTTGCCAAGACTGAGCATCTTGGATTCCCATTCGAGTCCATCTCCTTCCGCAGTAACTACTTGACGGACGGACTCAACAGTCTTGGCACATACTCGCTTCGCATTCGACCCAACCTTGGGTCCGCCTCGAAGCTGCACCAAGTAGCTCCACTTCCCGTCGAATACCGCTTCGACGTAGCCTTCTTGGTCATTAGTAAGCTTTGCAGCGCTTCGAATCCTAATTGGAATTTCAGCCGACTTGATATCGTAGACAATTGAGTTCTTGCCAGCCGTAGCTCCATCGTTACTCGGACCAACAACGATCATATTCGAAGTGGCTACGGCGCTAGCTTGAGCTTCCAATTCGTACATGACGATAACTTCCGATTCCGGATCGGCTGCAATCGTTTCGTTGTAGATCGCTTCGACTTCCTCCCAGTTGACGCACACCCTTGAGTCAACAAAACCGTGTCTAGGAACCTTCGGGCACGGCCTGAAGAACAGCCGCAAGAACTCATCCGGAACTACTTTCTTGTGTTCCATCCACGCTTTGTTTTCTGCAAACCCTCCCCGCTTAGGAGACAAGGTGCAGATGATTTCTGCCGTTAGCACAGCGTTGTGCAACGACCTTCTGTGGACTTCTTCCAGAGAAGAGATTGCAACGATTCCGTGCCGCTTTTGCGTTGCCGGATTGTCCGCAAGGTCTGGAAATACATTCAACTTCTCTTTCGGCATTTCCTTGGCAACTACTTCTACATTCGGTTGAGTATTTGCAGAAATAGCGTTTTCTACTGCTTTGTTCGCCTTTCCTTCGGAGTACAAGTTGAGAACCGTACCCATAATCGACTTTGCTTCGAATGCGTTGATATTTACCGTGGTGGCTTTTCCATCCAAACCACCAGGCTTTGCAACGAGATCAACCAATTCGTTGAACTTGGCGGCTGCGAATTCCAGATACGGAACTCCTACTTTGTTGTAATAGTCAGACGCGAAGAAAGTAGTTTTGCACTCCTTCGCCAACTTCGAAGCCAAAGACTTCAATGACTCCGACCCTTCAGCGTTGTAGAAATGCTGAAGGTAAATTTTCAGCTTATCCAGTTCAACCTTGATAAGCGCGTACGACTTGTACGAAATTTCTCCTTTCGAGCAGTATGAAGCTGCGTACTGAAACATCACACCAGTGTCGGTCAGGTACGCCTTTTCTGCTTTTGCTTTCTGGACAGCAATTTCGGCTTGCTGCTCTTTGTCCACGATCTTCATCAGCTCTTCGAGGACATTCCCTCCGCTGCCAGCAGCCAGCTTCGCTGCTGCCAATTGGGCAGGTGTTGGCCCAACTGGCTTTTTGGCTTTTGCTGCAACCTTTGCCATATACCCTCCTGTGGCTCGAACACGAGACAATTCCCGCTCCGACTTCAACGCCCTAGCCGATACTCCAGGGCGCTGAAGTCGAAACGGGAGGAAAATCCTCCCGAGACGACTACTACTTACTTCTTAACTTTGGCGTACTTCCGAACCTGAACCGCCGGAGTCGGGAAGTAGAAACGGATGAAATCCGTCATCTGCATGCGCTCTTCGGTCGTCCACGGCTTGTATGAGCCGCTGCTCCGCATGTGCGTTGCGCTGATGCTCGAAGCGCCGCCGTCGTGACGGCTCTTGAACCGCTTGCCGAACTCATCGCGCATCCATCGGAGTTCGAACTCCATGCGATCTCGCGTCTCCTGATCGAGAACGTAGTTGAAATTCTTTCTCTCGTTTTTGAGGCCGTACAGCATCTCCATCATCCAGTCCGTGCGCTCGCAGTTCTTCCACGCGACTGCCAGCGACCGCTGCTCCTTGACCCACTGCGGAACGCTGCACCAGTTGAACCGCTTGCGGAGCTCCTCGCTCCAATGAAGTGTTCCGCCATTGGCCCCAGCACTGGCGTCCAGCTTCTTCTGCAACTGCTGCAAAGCGGTCGGGACGGCGACGGACTTCTTGACGGACTTCTTGACGGACTTCTTTGCGGTGGTCTTGGCGCTCATTGATTCCCCTTGTTTGGATTGCTTGGTTTTGGTTTGACTTCCTGCTGTGTTCGCTACTTTACTGCGGTTATCCGACGAGAAGTTCCTTCAACGTGTCGATGGCTTCTTTGTAATACTTGATTTCGTCCAAGGCGTCAAAGTCTACGTTTTCCTTATCTTCCTGAATTTCCGCTTCAATTCCTTCGATGTACATCTCGGTTCCCTCGATCAACCGTTCGATCATCTCGTTCTTGTACTCTTCTGTTCCTTTCTCGTGCTTGGCATCCAATTCTTGGATGGCGTCAACGCCGCCCCACTTGAGGCACTTCGGGCAGGTTACGACAATATCGTTGAAGTCGATTTGCCACTTCGGAGTGATGAGGATGCCGCACGCGGTAACTGCGTCCGGCTTCCCAGCTATCTCCAGTGAGTAGTGGATGAATGCTTTGCTTCCTCCATCCATGTCGGCCAACTTGTATGCCGTGTTCGCTTTCATCAGCCCTCCGTTGCGGCGACGCCAAGGATCTCGCGCAACCGCTTGATCTGCTCGGTTGCGATCTTTTTCCAATGGCCCCACTGCTCGCCGTTGAACATCGTTCCCTTTCCATCCGTGGATTCGAGCGCTGTACACTTCAATAGGCGTTTCTGCCACCTATCGAGCGCCTCGATCCGCTTCTGCTTCTTGGACTTCATCGGCAACCTCCATCGACCAAACTCCGGACCATTCCGGCGCTTGAAGAGGGCGGCGTGGCATCGCCGCCTACTTGAAACGTCGGAACTAGCTGGAAAGCAACGATTCATCCAGTCCTTGTCGCTTCCACAGTGCAATGATCGTTTGTGACTCCTGCGTTGTAGGCAGCGCTCCACCATTCCCCAACTTACTGAGCAACGTTACCAGCTTGACCCATCTACGCTCGCGCTCGATCATCGAAGCAACGTGATCGATTTCTTCACACAGCGCCTCGCCCAACTTCCCCGCTTCTTCGATGCTCATGTTGCGAGTCGCTGTGTCCAGCGTGTCGAAAACATGAGCGCAAATGAACTGCCGCGACGCTTCGTCGTTGATCGGAAGACCGGGAACTTGATTTCCTTTTGGCATGCTTTCTCCTTTTATTTGATACTCATGGAATGTCGAAGTTCTTCCAGGTTATTCATCAGCTCACGATTCCAACTCGTCTTCCGCCGCTCGCACCAACGGACCCCAAGCGCAACGCTCGCTTGGCGCGTCGTTGAAGTAGTTGACGAACAGTTGGAGTAGGTTTTCCAACCGCTCTACACGTTCTGGGCTATGGCGCCGCTTCATCGCTTCGCCGCGACGGTTGAGCATCTCGACTTCCTTGACCGTCAGTGGTCGCGTGCTCATTTCGGATCTTTTCCCATCAGAAACAGAAGTCCGCACAGAAGGAAGCCAGAAACGAATGCGAGAAACAAGTAGTAGACAGTTTCGAGTGTCACGCTTTCTCCTTCCCTTTCCGCCCGACAGCAATGCACCTTGGGCATGTCACTTCGACTGCCGTTCCGCATCCCCACCAGTCTCCACCTTGCAGTTCTTCGCCACAAAGCGTCCAGAGGATGTCCGCGCAGTAGTCGCTTGACCAGTAGGTCTTGGTGTCGTGAACGAAGCCGTATGGCACCGCCCTCGGCATCAACTTTCCCGGAATCATCACTACGTCGTCGAAGATCGTGTCACATCTTCGAACTTTCGGCGTGTTGCTCATGGCTTCAACCGGTTTTGATTGCGGTGCCCGCGCCCTTTGCCCAGTTCCCCGAGCCAGATCCATATAGCACCCAAGCCGATTCCAGCTAGAAACTGCGTGACCGCTTCGTTCATCTTCCCAAAACTCCTTTCGCGTCGCGAGTGATTTTGTTCAACTCTTCGCTCATGTAGTTGTGTGAATGCTTGTCGAAGTGGTCGACGTAGCTCTTCACAACTTCAAGCAAGTCGGTGATGAGCTTGTTTTGCTTTCCAGCGTAGTCCATGAAGTTTGCAAGCTCGTGGTCGCGCTGAATCCCGTCGTGCTCCGCTTCCATTTTCAGCAGCCCGATTTCTTCTTCCGCTCTTGCAAGCTGTTCTTCGAGAATGTCGATGTAGCTAGCCTTCTCGTCTTGCTCGCTCATCCAGTTGCTCCTTTTCTTCCTTGTCGAGCCGCATCGCCAGCCGGATGGCTGTGTCGCGTTCGAAAGCCGTCTTCGCGATAAACTCCGGCGTCCTGTTCGACGGCAGCATCTCGTACTCCGTCGTTCCGTCCAGCAGGAAGCGCTCCGAGGTATGGAAGATGTGAATGACCCTGAACCGATCTCTCACTCCGTCCCACCCACAGAAATCCGCCTTGAAGTTGCCGAACTGAAAGCTACGCGCCGCTTTCAAGATCGTTTCCTCGAAGAGGATTTTTTCGATGGCTCTGTCTGCTATCTTTTTCTGCTCTTCGGTCAGCTCGGACATCAGTCCTCCCCGAGGATAAACTGGGCCAAAGCGATAAGAAGCACAATGGCCGTACATGACGCAGATATCTCCACTATTTCTGGAGACTTCTCCAGCCACATTGGGAGTGACACTTGAAACGCGAGAACGGACAGCAATACTATAAGTCTTTTGCCTGACTTGGTCATGTTCCCCTTTCTGGTGCGCTCCGCACCGACTGGAACGCTTCGAAGGACGAATCAAGTTGGGGCGGTAACAAGCCGCAGGCTCAATCCAACTTCTCAATCGAAGCGCTCCAGTCGAGGCGGAACTATTCCGCTCGACTTGAAACCCTACGACTCTTCCTTCTTGTTTTCCGAGCGACACATCGGGCAACCAGCCATCCGCTCGCGCTTGCTCCCGGGCCGACCGACGATCACGATCTTCTCGGGGGTGCCGCCGACTTCCTTGCCATGCCTTGTGCATGCCACTGCGTAGTACACTTTCGCTTTTCCAGCCATCCTTGATCTCCCTTACTAGTAAGAAGGTCTGTCCAATGCGTCCTGCTCGCTTGTCGGCCACAGCAATGTCTCTGTGCCGTCCTGCTCGACTCCGTACAATGCCTCAACTTCCTTCGTCCCGTCGCACGCAACGCACGTTTCTTCGTGCTCCGGCTGGACGATCATGTTTCCGTACCCGGAGTCGAAGACCGTGTAGTGGCCTTCGCCGCAGCAGTACGGGCAAACGTAGTGCTCGTCTCGGCGCGTGATGATATAGGCTTTGTCGCCTTCCCAAAGCCACCTCACCCAAACGTCGGTGTCCGAGCCCTTGTCGGTCAGGATGTCTACGAACTTGTCATCCTTTGGCATTATACGTACTCCGCGACTATCTTACCTTTTTCGGAGAGGCGGACGAAAAGCGTACCGTCTTCTACTTTGCTGTCGTAAAGGTCGGGGTTCGATCCAATCCCGCTTTGCACCATGCGGCGAAGCTGCACGGAAACCCTCGCCCAGCCTTCTTCTCTGTTCTGTTTGATGCACGACCTTTCAACCAGCTTCAGGAAAGACCTGTCTCCGTCGCTCATCTTATTGCTCATTCAACCCCTCCTCTTCCACCGCGATTTTCAACAGCAACTTACCATCTTCGAGGTTGTCGAAATCACCGTCGAGCTGCATCTCGAAAAGCGCCGTCAGATACCGCTTGAAATCCGGACCCGGCCGCAAGCCCAGCTCGATCAGATGCCGACCAAGCACTAGCGGCTTCGGTGCCGACGCTTCGACGTTCAGTTCCTTCGCAAGCCGCTTGATTTCCAGCGCGTTCGCTGGCATATCCTTCGGCAGCGGAGGCCGACCCGCGTGGTCCGCCTGGATCACCACCATGAGCTGCTCGATGGTCGCCGGATGCAGCCGCTCGGCCAGCCGCCTTACCGTACGCTTCGACGGCTGGTTCAAGTGCGCCATGTGGCAGGAAACCAGCGCCTTCACTTGCTTTCGTAGCTCTTCCGGCGCTTTCATCTTGCTAAGGAAGTTGCCAGCCAGCGATCCTCCTATCATGTCGTGATTAGGAGAAACGATCCGATTGACTCCGTCTCGCATCACCCACTCCGTAACCAGATGCTTGCCGCAGTCGTGAAGAAGCACAGCCATCATCAGCACAGCTCGTTCGTCCTTGTCGCGGACGAACCATTCGCCCGACTCAACAAGCGAGTCACAGCAATGATGAGTGTGCGTCATCACATCACCTTCTGGGTGCCACTCCGGATCTTGCTCACACCCGACCATGTTTTTCAAGATCGGGAAATGCTCGATCCACTCGACTGCTTCCAGAAACCACAGCCCGTCTGACGGCTTCGTGGACATTGCTGCCCATTTGTACCACTCCATCCACAGGCGCTCTCCTGAGATCGCGTCGAACGTCCCTTTGATCTTGCGACACAAAAGCATCGTATCGAAGGTAACGTTCAGTCCGAAGCGCCCGCAGAACTGCATCCCTCGCATGACGCGAAGCGGATCGTCCGCGAACGACTCACCAATGTGGCGAAGATTCTTGTGCTCGATGTCGTGGAGTCCGCCGAAGTTGTCGATGACTTCCTCGGTCCTCGGATCATACGCCAGCGCGTTGATAGTGAAGTCACGCCTCGAAGCCGCCTGCCGAAGCGTCAGCCCGTGATCGACGCGCACTTTGAAGTCGCGATGCGTGTCGCCAACTTTCGAGTCGATGCGCGGTAGGTTGAAGTCGTACGTCTCGCCGTTCTTGGTCAGCTTCAGGACTCCGAAGCTCTTGCCGACAATGTCCACTCGACCAAAGTTGTCGAGGATCGCTGCCAGCTCGTCGTACTCCAAGCCGAAGACTTCAACGTCGAAGTCCTTCGGAGTGAGCCCCATCACTGCGTCGCGGACGCAGCCGCCGACGAGGTAGCTATTCCGAAGCTTCGGAACGGACAGGATGGATGCAAGCGTGTGTGGGATGCTGATGCGGCTCACTTTGCGCTCTTCCTGTTTTCGTGAATCCAGTTGAGCGCACAGCAACCCGCCGCGACGAGGAATACAGCAAGGTTAACCATCGCCGCTTCGTTGCACTCCGGCAGAAACGCCATGACGGCAAGCTGGAACGCAATGCAGGCGAACAGTACTCTGATGTACCATTTTTTGCTCATCCTGCCAGTCCTTTCCTCGCAATCCTCGACATGGCCATGGCTCCCTTGACGTACGACAAGGCCAAGTCCAGATCCGCGCCGACGAAATCCGCGAAGTCTTTGTACTCTTTCCCCTCGGCGCTCTTCCCGAAATGGCGCCAGAACTCAATTTGGAAGTCTTGCGGTCCGTTCATTACGAACCGAAATAGGTCTTCTTGCTTCATTTCTTCTTTGGTCATCCCTCCTCCTGTTCGATTTCCTTGATCGTGAACTCCTTGAGCGATCCGTACTGAATCACCGTGTCTTCGATGTTCCTTGCGGTTTCGGCTAGATTTTCGAAAAGCTCGCTTGCATTCTCGCCTTCAACCGTGACGCAAAGCCGAATTTCGATTACTCTCATCCCTCCTCCTGTACTCCGAATTTTTCGGGGTTCGCCATCGCCTCATCGACAAGTCGAGCTGTCGAGGCGTAGTTGCTGCCGGGATAGAACTCCCGAATACGCTTCTGATTGTCCGGGTGGCCGTACTTCGAATCGGTTCGGCCAAGATCGTTGAACATGCTTTCGAGGTACTCGGCGTCGTCGCGGGTCACCAAGTCACCCGTACTTTGCCGCTTTCCTTCGTGTACCCGGAAACGAACTCCCTGAACATCGAGCCGTCTATCACCTTGAAGACATGGACGGAGTTGAATTCCTGTCCGTCGCTGCACCGCTGCCTTGCGGTGCGACGAGCGAAGCGGTAGTTCTGAAACATGAGCAGTTCTTCCTTGCCCAAGCCGGTCGGATTGACTACGACCACGTACCGTGCGCTTTCTTTGGTCACAGCTTCACACTCCTTTCTGTTACTGACGCCCATCGTCAGGCTGCGCTTGACGCAGCGACGAGCCTCGCTGGGCTCGTTTCGGGCTATTTAATAGAAAGAATGATCGACTTGATCGTTTCCCCGATCAAGTCACTGAACTGCTCGATCTTTTTCATTTGCCCTCCGAAACGTACTGAGCCGGTGAATGAGGATTGAGGCATCCTCGGTGAGTCATGCCATCGCTCGCGATGCGAGGATGCAGGACGTAGCCGCCCGAGGCGTACAGGTACTCGCAGCCGGTGTCGGGATCTTTCCACAAGTGCACAGAGGTGGATGGAAGGCCATCGTACTCCATCAACTCGTCGCCGCCCGACGCTGCTGGCTTCGACTGCTCGGGCTTGTGGGTTCCGCACGCAACAACAGCGAACATCGCACTAAAAGCAACCGCTCCAGCAACCAAGGACGAAAAGAACACCTTGTTCTCGCGGGTCATCGCTTGCGATCCTCCATCGTCGCTTGATACTGGAACGAGTAGAACGACCGCCCGCTTTCGTTGAACGATCCTTCCCGAGCCAAGTACCAGCCGCCGTTTCCGCAGCAAAAAACCTTGATGTCCGGCACCGCCTCGTACAGTGAGTCGATAGCGATGAAGACGTCGTGCAGGATGTCTTGGATCTGGTACTTCTGATCTTCGTCCATGTAGTGCGAGTAGTCGCAGCCGACCTTGATGACTCCCCACTCGTCATCGACACCGGCAACTTTCTCGTAGTACGTGCAGCCGCCGTGGAAGTCGATCCGACCGATCATCTCAGACTCCATGTACGGATAGGAGTACCGAAGCGATCCATAGCGGCTCGGCTCAGGCGTCAGCCAGAAGTCGTCCCACACGCCTGCGTTGAACTGCTGCTGACGAAGGTAGAGGTAGAACGTCCAGCGTTCTTTGTCACTGCTCAAATCGTTGATGGCTGCAAATGACGAGCAACGGATATCGAAGCTGATTCCTCGATACGATCCATAAGCCATCGCCGCCGCTGTCAGGTCACCCACTTGCGGTCGAGGACAGTGCGTTTCTCCGCTCGGTCTTGCTTGCAATTCCAGTCCGTTATTTTCGCTCATCGCTGGAAGTGATCTTCGTAGAGCACCAAGGCAATCATGATGACTACAAGCCAAAGCATTGCCACTACCGCAGCTCCGCCAATCAGAATAAACCAGTTGAATACTTCATCCATGTTACTCTCCTTATGAGTTTGTACTTCGTTTCCCGTCCGCTCAATTCGCCAGTCCAAAACCAACGCCAGAAGTTCCCGGCGTACGGAACGGACTGCGAAGTGACTTCGAGGAACCCAAACCAAACGGTGCGCTTGGGTCCTTGATCCGCGACGCTCAACCTTGGGATGAAGGCGTTCGGGTTGAACTTCATCTCGCTGGAAAGTACGGATTTTCTTGGATCCTCACGAAGCGAGCGTACGGATTTTCTTGGATCCTCACGAAGCGAGCGTACAGCTCGTTGAGCAGATGAATCCGAATTGCACCCGTGCGAAACCTCCGACCGTCGTTCCAGTAAGACGACTTGATCTTGTCCATCGAGTCGTACGTCCCATCTTCGTTCGTCAGCGCCAGCTCGTAGCACAGCCTGCCGCTCTGCGCCACGACCTTCTCGTCTTCCCAGTAAACAACTTTGCCCCACAGCTCGGCCACGAACAGTCGATCCGAACGCAGTCCAACGAGCATACTTTCGAAGCAAGCATAGCCGTGGATGCCGTAACCGCACATGACCGGATAGTCCTTACCGATACTCTTGATCGCTCCGCGCTTGCCATTTTTCGGCAAATTCCACTTGCCGCCCCCCCACGGAGCGCCTCCGTCACTGCGGACCCACTTGAAGACAACCAGCGGGTCTTTCTTCGTGTAGAAGTCCTTGATCGGCATTACTCCTCCTCGTTGTTGATCTTGATTGACTCGATCCAGTCGCCACAAAACGGGGCCATCTTGCCTCCGTCTGTCATGGCGTTCAGCGCGTCTTCGAAGTCCTGAAAATCCTGATGCTCGTTCCAAGTGTTCGACTCGTATCCTCCGCCACAGCCGTACGTGTGCCAGCGGAAGTAGTAGTCTTTTTTGTTCTTCATCTCCTTTTCAGGGGTTAGCACTGGCCGCTTTCGCGTGAACACAGGCTTCTTCATTACTTACTCCCTCCATGTGCCACTTCGAGTGGCGTTGCTGGGTGCTGAAGGCCGTAGTCGTCGCACAAAAGGCAGAGCGACGTATACCAAGCGCCCCAGTAGGTGATGTAGTGGTGAGGCCGAGCCATCACACACTGCATGTGGTCCCAGTGCCAGAGGTACAGCCGCTTCAGCGCACGCGCCGACAACTGCGGCTGCTTCCTGCGCGGCCACTTGCTTCCGTACATCCGGAAGTTCTCGTTGCCGTCCATGTTGTAGCCGTGAGTGCAGTACATACTCATCCTCCTGTCGATGCTTCTTACCAACCTTCCGAAGTCACGTCGCAGTGAATCGGAAGTACAGCGCAGATTTCATCCATTGCTGTTCGAGCGCCATTCAGCGTCCTGCAATCGAAAGTATACGTACTGCTCCATCCGCTGTCTGGATACTTCACGGGCCAAGGGCGAAAAGTGAGCGTCGCAGTCACTCTGTACTTACTGCCGTACTTCGTCTTCAAGTACGGCCCGCCGATCTTGATGTGCGCTTTCGTCGCGTTGCTCTGCGACTCACTCGTAATCGAGCCGAGATTCTTGATGAGGAGCTGGCGTCTCATTTTGCTCTCTCCCACTTGTTAGCGACAGCTCGTGCTTCGTTCAAGAGGTGACGGACTTCCGTCTTTTCTCCGAGGCGATGCAGGTCACTTCGGACGATGCGGTAGAAACCAAGTAGCGGGTCGCGAGTGATTTCAACAAAGTCGCCAACAAACTCGACGTATCCGCACGCAAGCGCGTAGGCCGTGAACCTACCCTGCTTGTCGCGCAGCGCATAAGGGTGGCGATTGCTCATGTCAGCGCCTCAACTTCTCGTCAGCGCGCCGCATCGAGAATTTGTTGAAGTCGTCCTCGGCCTTCATGGATAGTTCGAAGATACGATCCGAAACTTCTCCAATCTTGATGTTCCATCGCTGAAGCTCGAAATCGACCACTTTGTCGATGTACTTCGCCATGGAGAGTGAGTAGATCTCCGAGGCGATGCTCACTTGATCTCCATCTTGTTGATTCTCGCCGCGAGCGTCAGAAATGATGAGTAGGCAACGTCCGCTGTCCCGACGGCGATGGCTGCAAGGTGCAGCGCCCACTGACCTCGCCATGCGAACATGACGGCCAGCAGTAAGCACCAAATGGTGGTGATGCTCCCTCGCGATCTTCCACTTTTGTAGTAGAGCATCAGCGCCTCGCCGCCTTTTCGATCACAGCGTCGAAGTTGAATTCCTGATCGAACGCGCTGTCCGCTTCGACCTCCGCGTCCATGATGTAGGAGTCGCGCTGGTAAGCGGTGATCTCTCCACGCTCGAAGCGATCCCAGCACTGGTCCGCGTACGCCTCCATCGCCTCCGACTGCTCGCCCAACTGCTTGTTGATGCGGGCTAGATCCGCCCCAAGCTGCGCTTCTCGCTGCTTTGCGCTGTTGAACATAAATGCACCTCCTGTAAAGAGCCGGTAAGTTCCGACCCTCAAGGAGGAGCTAGACGTAAGGTTAAGGAGGTTGTCTAGCTCGACCCTCAAGGTTGAACTTGGTCAGTGCTTGGTCACTTAAGTAGAAGTGTAGTCGATGCAGCCGGAGTGGTAAATGTCGAAGCGCTTGTTCAGTGCGAGCTCCGCCGGGCTGATGGGAGCAACCGGGTAGTGCTCGCGGAACAAGGCTGCAAGTTCCTTCTCCGCTCCCGGCCCGAAGTACAGGTTCAAACCGCAACCGCAGCCACACGGAGCGTCTTTCTCGATGGAGTCAACGATCTCCAACACCTTGCTGACCGCCTCCGCCCGCTCGCTCACACTTGCGATCTCGACGCGCAGCTTCGCGCGAAGATACCAGTCCATCCAGCTTCCCATCTGGCACTTGTCCCATGCTTCCTGCCAGTCGTTCATGCCTTTCATGTACTCCATAGAGTCCGTGCAGGCGCCCATGCGCTTCAGCGCCTTAATGATCGCCGTGCGCGTGGGGTACTCAGCTTCGTCGTAGAGTTCGTCCATGTTCACTCCTTTCAGTCGAGGATGCAGCCGAGCGGGCCGCAGATCGGGCAGCCGGAGTAGTAGGGCTCGTTGTGGTAGTTGAACTCGTCTTCCAACTGCGCCTTCAGTTGCTCGCGCGTGAAGTAATCGCTGTCCAAGTCGCCGTACTTGAACGTCGCGAAGTACAAGTCGTCGTAATCCGGATCGTACTCGTCCGCTTCCATGTCATCGAAGAAGTCGTTCATTTCCTTCATGTCCGCCTCGAAGGCGATGCGCTCGTCTTCCTCCCAGAAGCGGATCTCCTGCTTCTGAGCCACACGGCGCTCGTGGCGATGACTGAGCGCTTTGTTCGCTGCGGTGCAGTGGTAGCCAGTGAACTTGCCAGAATTGCGACGAGTCCAGAACTCGGACTGGCCACGGCTACCTCGCGCTGCCATGCCTCGCTGCGAGTTGATCGGCTGCACCACGGACTGCTGCATACTGCGCTCCTTTATGTTGCGTGCTTGGTTAATTGCTTACTGCCAGTCTTCCGGGTAGTAGGCGAGATCCACAAGCGGTGGGCCAACCCGCAAGCAAAGGCGGTAAGACGGCCCGCTCAAAGCCGTGGATACATAGTAGTCTTCGAGGTGGAAAAGGTTCCGCAAAGCTTCTTTGGAAACGTCAGCACTGTGGATGGACAAGCCATCCGCGCTACAAGGGGTCTTGTAGGCGTTTTTCCACTGCGCGAGGGTCATGGGTCAGGCTCCGGCTCGTTCGTCGGTCCTGGAGGCTGCCAGCATGGTTTCCAGCGCCTTCTGGGCTGCCAGTAGATCCCGGAGTTGAGTTGCCGGGTCGGCAACGGGCGCTTTCGGGGCCGAAACGCCCTTGGCCGAGGTGGCCGTGGCGAGCGACGGCTTCTTGGGGATCATCCTCGCGTAAGGCGACTTCGTTCGAGGTGACGGCGCTCCGTAGGCTTTCTTCGGAGCAGGAGCAACGTAGTTGCGCTCCCACGCGGACAGAACCGTCGCTTCACAGTGCGGACAGCACGGAAGCGGACGCTTGCGGAACTGTGTGAAGTCGTTGCCACACTCGGCGCAGGCCAAGGTGACTGGCTCGTGGATTTCAAGGCTGTGGACTGCTCGGCCAACACTGCGATGATTCGAAGGGCTGAACTTGAGCATGTCAACCTACCTGCTCGGCCCGCTCAGCGATCTCGCGGGCTTTCCGGCAGAAGACGCACGGGCAGCCCAAGATCGGCTTGATGTTCGAATCAGAGTTGATGGATGCTTCCACAAGGATCCTTTGGGCCTCGTAGCAAGCCACCCCGATGCGCGTGTTGTCTTCGTCATACCCATGGCCTTCGCACTTCCACAGCCATGCTGCGCTCTTCAGCGTTTCGAGCGTCTCGGTGTCGATCTGGACGAGTTTGGTGTCGCTCATACTCGCCCGCTCAGCCGCAGCCAACGCATGTACTGCTCGTAGCTCATCATGGAAGCTCCTTTCTAGAAGAGGGAGGATTGAGGCTCGTCGCCTCGCATCCATTGTAAAGTCTCGGTGCGGTCAGCGCACTGCTTCACGAATACGTCTCTGTGGAAGATCTTAAATACGATTTTCTTGCCTCGACCACGGTGGTGGACTTCGATACGAAGGTCACCAGGGTTCAACTTGTGGCGTTGGAGGTAGGAGGTGATGCCCTTGGGCGGGGTCAAGAGTTGCGTTCCAGCCATCCCGCGAAGAGCAGGATGCCAACGACCAGCGCGGAAAAGAACGCCCACACAAGGATGTCATTCATAGCTCTTGATCTCCTCGGAAGCCGCGTCCACATTGGGCTCAGGGCTGTACCAGCCGACGTACTCCAGTGCGAAGTCTCGGGCGACCTGGTTGGCTTCGTGCTGGCGGAGCAGATGGTCTCGCTCGGCGCACGAAGAGCAAACGTAGCCAATCGAACAAAGGCACATTAGCTTTACCCTCCGTTTCGTGGTCAAAAGGCTGTTAGATTGGAAAGCAAGGTGGGGGTGCCAAAATGGCAGCAAAACGAAAAAGGCCATCCTGTATATAGGAGAAAAAAATCAAAACCTACAAACATGAAAGGCATTTCCCAGTCTTAAATCCCTAAATTCACTACCTAAGTCCTTTGTTTTCTCATGTTACATGGCTTAGGATTGCTAATTTAGAGTAAATAAAAACGACTTCCTAAATAAAACGTCTTTTTTTCCACAGCTTTTCCACAAGCTCTTGAATACCATGTTCACAAAGACTCAGTGAAGTAGTTCACAGTTTCTCTGTGCACTCCTCCGGACCATCTTCTGCAGCGCGTAGACCACTTTGGTTTGGTTTTGTGTGAACAAAAAAAAGTGGACATATACTAAACGGGCGTTGAAGGCTCAAAGGGAGGCGCCCCGCCTGTGGAGCACCCCAACCTTTCAATCTTCAAGGTTTCTCGAATTCCCAGTCGCGTTCTTTCCAGCCGGACACCCGGTTGCAGAGTGAAACAGCGCCGTAAATAGGATCAAGCAAGGTGCATTCTGCAAGTTCAACCATAGCTTCGAGCCCTACATGCGTGGACTTGAACTCATCGCAGTAGACCCAAAACTCATCGGCCTCGCGCTTGGTCCAAAGCATCCACAACCACTTGGATTCACACTGAACAAGTTCAGCGACGTACCCATCAGGCGCTTCTACTGGCATCCACATGACTCAGCCCTCCGCGATCCCGCCGTCCCACAGCAAGCCGCCTTCGTCCACTTCGTCATAGTTCCCGATGTACTCCAGACCCGAGCTGTGGAGCTGCCGCTGCTCTCGACGCATCTCGCGAGCTTGCTTGGAGATCATGCGAGCTTCGTACAGCTCGACCAGCGTGAGAGTGGCGGTTTGAAGCTGGCCGTACTGCTGGTGAACCAAGCGTTCGGCTTCCTGCTGCGTCATGTCTTGACGGGCCATACTTCCTCCTTTGGGCTCGGGTAAGTCCGGGCCTCAAGCAATGCCGGGGAGTATTTAGGCTCCCGGCATAGGCTTCAGGCTCTACTTAGTAGCCGACCTACATGTGGAGCGAACACTTGTGCGGGAGAAGTCCTCGCGACACGTCTTGGTGTATGGAGCAGCAGCAACGATCCGCTTCCGGACCCGAACAGCAACCGCAGCCAGGTTCGAAGCCCCTTTCGCCCGAATTTGGGCTTGCCGTGTTGCCAGCCGATTCGAGCGCCTCTTCGTACTGGACCTGAAGAAAGAACATGTCCTCGCACTCCCGGCGCTCGAACTTGGCTTTCCAGAGCAGCCCTTCGGCGTCCAAAAGCACACGCTTGGAGCGCTCGACGCTTGCTTTCGCCTCCGCCAAAAGTTGCTCAGCCGCCTTCACATGCTCGTCCCACTCCTTGTACTTCGCTCGGTAGTCGGTGCTGGTCACTTTGCCTCCTTGATCTTGGCTTCGAGTTCCTCGATGAACTTCCACACTTCGATCTGGACTCCCCAAGGAAGTCCGTCGCTCTGCTCGCCAACAGCGCCGACGATAAGCGCGTCGTAGATGAACTGGAGCGCTTCCTTACTCACTTGGCCTCCTCCGCTTGGATCGCGAGTCCGAGCATCTTGTCAGCGAAGTCGTAGTTAGCGTGGAGGTAGCTTCGCGAGTCGTACAGCGCCGAAATCTGGGTCGTGAGTTCTGCAAGTTTGGCGTCGTTGGCTTCAAGCGCCTCCTTTGCCTCGTCCCGGCGCTTGAACGCCTCGTCCACGCTCAGCGAAGTCCACTCTGCCGCCTTGAGATCGCTCACTTGGCCACCGCCCGCAGCGCCCGACGCTTGCGGTTCTGCTTGAGGTGGTAGGCGAGCAACTCGCGCTCGCTCATGCCTTTGTCGAGCCGGACCATGACGGCTCCCGAAGCGAGCATCAAGCCAATCGCCATCAGCAAGTCGAAAAGTGTCATACATACTCCTTTTTTACTGTAAGCGCTCGGTGAATTCCGGCACTTGATGAACGCTCGTCCAGCAACGCTTTCGGAGCGCTCGTCATGGGCCGGAAGGCCCACTTTAAGCTAAATGTTTTGATTTCTGAGTAATGCGGTCCCCCGCAAGTCGCAACCAAGCGCTTGCGGCCTTCTATCGTGATTTACGAGCCGTGATCTTGCAAGCACACGAGCCACACATTGATAAACTTCACGCTCCGCTGGCCAAGATACTCCCAGAGCGATCCATTGGTGTGGACGGCTTGAAGTGCTCTACACAAACCTGTCAAGGACCCCGAGGCGTTTCGCTTGGCTCACCGGGCTCCGGTGCCGCGCCTAGCTTTTACCTCGCCCTACAAACGGGGGTGACTTTCGGCCACCATATCGGGCTTGATCGGCACTCCAAGTTGCTCGATCCGCCCACCCGCCGCCAGCAGCCAACCAAGTACATATTCCTTATTACATGCCTATAATACCATCTAAGCGCACTTGAGTCAATAGGTAAGGTCACTTATTTTAGCTTTTGTTGGCTCGACGCTTTACGAGCAAAGCCGCGCCCAGCATGGCGCTCTGAAGTAAAGCGGCGCCGTTTTACTAGAATTCGCCTTGGACGCCTTGCTTAGCCGCTTTTGCCGCTTTTCCCGCCTTTGAAGTTAAGCCAAGTAAAGCGGAAAACCACAAAAGCTAAGAAACCGAGGCTGCGGACGGACCTGGGCGAAGCGAAGTAGGCGGCGGGCACAAAAAAGCCCCGCAGCGGCTTGGGGACCGCTGCGGGGCTGGAGAACTACTTGGAGGCGAGGAGGTCGCTCTGGAGCGCGACCATGGCCGCGATCTTGGCGTCGAGCAGAGCCTTCAGCCCGGTGGCGAAGGACTCGACGGAGTCGAACTTGAGGATCGACTCGGTGGCGCTCTCGATGACCATGTTCAGAGCGGCGGAGCGGTCGAGCCCGACCGGGGCGAACTTGGCGACGGCCGCGTCGAGCGCCGTGACGGTCGCTTCGGGAAGCGCGATGTGGAGCGTGTTGGGGTTGCTCGCGGCCTTGGGCGAGTTGGGCGAGCGCGTGCCACCCTTGCCGCCGGGGTTCTGCAAGCGCCACAACTTGTCGGTGGCGCCCTTGCGGATCTTCTTCGCTTCGGCGATGGCGTGGTCGTTTCCGCCGGCCTTGGCCGCTTCGAGCTTGGCGGTGAGATCCGCGACGATGACTTCCTGCGCCGCGATGGCCTCCATGTCGAGCACGATGGGCTGGCGCGGAGCGGCGGGAGCGGTCTGCTCGGTGGCGGGAGCGGTCTGCTCGGTGGCGGGAGCGGTCTGCTCGGTGGCGGCGACTTCGGCGGTCTGCTTCGGCTGCTGGTTGTTCTTGGACATTACTTACTCCTATCGGACTTCGCGGAAGCGGCATGATTGCCGCGTCCGGTACTACCGGACCAACTAAAGCAACTTATCAATCACCACATGCATAGAATACCAACCTACCATGCTTGTGTCAATAGGTAAGCGAACTTATTTTTACTGCGCGCTTAACTTTGCTTATTAGCATGCAGCTCCCATGCCACTTGGCGTTTTTGAAGTCAAGCCAAGTAAAGCCGAAAATCGCTAAGTTACGGGAAATGCTGCTTTTGCGAACTAGACGCCCAGGTGCGCTTTTATGCCGCTTTTGCGCCTTTTAGCCGAGCGCCCGCAAAGTCGCGAGCAAGCCGTGCGGCTTGCTCGCCGCCGGGCTCGCTCTAGGCTCGAAAAAGTGGCCCACACGCGCAAAAACGGCCCGCAAGGCTTCTGCGGGCCGTTTTTGGCTTTCGGGCTACTTCGAGCCGTGGTAGACGAACATTCCGACGTTCTCGACGAAGAACTTGGCCAGTTGACGCTTGGCGGTGGTGCGGAACCGCCGAGCCTTGTTCCCGGCCAAGTCCGCCGAGCGCACTTGGTCGTTCGCCCAGTTCAGGTCGGACTTGAGCTTTTCGTATCGGTTGCGGCAGAAGGCGTGGAAGGGGTTTGCGGTTTCGGGAACGGCTTCCGGAACGGCGACCGGGACCGCGAAGTTGTCGGTGACAGGCTTCCAGCCGCGTTCCGAATTGTCCACGGCGCAAGTGAGGGACACGATCAAGTTGAGGATGACTTCGTGCGCCGCATCGGTGATCCGGTCGAAGTCTTCGTGTTCAACGAAGTGAGACATCATGTGGACCACCAAGTCGTCGGATTGCGCGTTTGCGTAGTCGAAACCAGAAGCCTTCATGTTCGTTACTCCTTTACTTCCGGTCGATGGCGTGATTGCCAACCGACCGCCCCAAGCCAACTCTCAATGAACCATAGGTAGAATAGCAACGTCCATCCGCTTTGTCAACACTTATTTTAGCTTGATTGCCGCCGCCCGCTTTACTTTGCACACAACCGCTCGCCCCGCTTTACTTGCCGCATTGCCTCTATTCAACTTGTGTGCCACTTCGCCGCTTTCAAGTCAAGCCAAGTAAAGCCGGGAGACGCCTAAGTTAGATAGGAAAAGAGAGTTAAGTAAGTAAAGCGAGGAGACACAAAAGTAAAGGCCCAGGTCAACTTCGACCTGGGCCATCGTGCGGATCGCGTCGCGCCTAGATTCGCCGTCCGTACCGCCGAACGTGCCACTTCTGTTCGAATCGCTTCTCGTCCCACTCGCGGTACTTGAACACGCAGACCAGCACGAGCGTGACGCCGAGCAGGAATCCGAGCGCTGCGCCGCCGAAGAAGTGTTCCGCGAGCATCTGCTGGACTTGGGCGGTCACCACTTCACCTCGATGCAGTCCATGTTCACTTCGACGAACGCTCCGAGTTCCTTGCGCGCCCTGTCGAGGCGCTTTACTGCCGCCCTGCGGTCCGCCTTGGCGAAGGCGATGGACTGTTCCCCCTTGATGACTTCGTTGTGGCTCGCCGCGATCTCAGCCTTGATGCTGGCCAGCCGCTCTTGCCGCCTTGCGCCATCCACCGTGACCGCCTTCACTCCGTACGCCTGTGCTTTCATGGTCTGCTCCTTTGCTCTGCGGTTTACTTGCTATCGCTTCGGGTAACGTCGCATCCCACGATCACCGGATCGTGGGATGCACTACTACCCGATCACGACATGCGGAACGCGATCCCGTCCGCGGTTTCGATCATGGCGCGTTCATGCCGGGCGCGTTCACGCCGCGCGATACGCCATTCGCGAACGTCGAACCCATCGTATCGGGCAAACGCCTCATCCGCCTCTACTTCGCTCACCGCTTTGGCAACTAGGGCTTCCGCTTTCTGCATCGTCATGTCGGGCCGCATTGTGTTCTCCGTTCTAGTAGGGGTGGGGTGGAATAGACGCGGGCCGCAACGCGCGGCCCGCGTCCGATTGTGTTACGCGGTCGCGTTCGTCAACGTCGCGATCGCGTCCAACGTCGCGGCAATTTTCGCGTTGAACGCGTCCATGTAGACCGCGTCAACGTTGATTCCCGCGATGAACGCGTCAACGTGTGCGGCGATTTCGGCCGCGACGTGTTCCGGCGTCGTCGCCATTCCCGCCGCCGTGAAACGGTTCGCCGTCGCGACACACGCGGCATAGTACGCGGGTGGCGCGGTGACGGTGGGCGCGGTCCGGGTCGCGCGGGTCGCGGTGACCGTGCCGCCCAAACCGTGCGGGTTGCGCGTGCGCCATACGCGGTCACCGGTCCGTTTCACGGCGACGTTCGCGGCCGCGCGATCGTGGTCCGACGTCGCGACGTTACGCGCGGCGCGCGCGGTATCGTTCGCGATGCGATCGCGCGCGACGTCGGCGTTGCATTCCGGAACGGTCGCGCGGTTGACGTAGACGTGTCCGTCGCGGGTGACGTTTCCCGCAATGCTAGCGTACCGCGCGCACACGTCGCACACGGGCGGAACGGCGGGCGGAACGGTGATATCGGCGGCGGGCGGAACGGTGATATCGGCGGCGGGCGGGGTGGCGGTGCGGCGGGCGGTGCGGGTGGCGGTCATGGTCTAGAATCCTATGCGGCATGGCGGGCGGTTCGTTCCGTCCGACATGTAGATATTAGAACGGTGCCGCCGGTATGTCAACAACTATTTACAATGCCATGCACCAGGTTGCATAACCATTCGGTTATATAGTTAGCGTCGCGGTATTTACACTAGTTGACGCCACATTAGGCGCTAAAACGCGCACCATTATGCTAACTATCCCCCCGGAGGTGGGGGTGGGGACCGATGATTTTTTTCGGGTGTGACCCGGCAGGGGGTCCCACTCTCCCGTGCGGCGACCAAGTTTGAGCTTTGTACTGTGGGAGTGCCCAACCCCGTTCTCTCCCACCCTGCAACCTTACTTACTCGCCCATTACCTCAGCCTTCAGCTTCTCGATGATCGCGTCAGCGGCAGCTTCCGTAGTCTTGCTTGGCTCTGCCTGTGTGGCATCCCCCTTCGAAGCCTCCTTGAGCTTTGCCGCAGCAGCCTTTGTTTCCTTGATCCTTGCCTTCGTCTCCTCGCTCATGGGGGTCCGCTTTTTGCCAGCAAGCGCCAACGACATCTTGAGCCGGGTTTCCTCGGTTACGATCTTGCCGGTGTTCCCGACGCTGATTTTGAGCTTTGTTTCCTCGCTCACTGGATGGCCCTTCATAGCCTCGCTAATCTTCTGCTTTGTTTCCGCCGACAACGTTTTGCCCCTGCGGGCATCGCCCATGCGCTTGCGTGCTTCGTCGCTTAGATTCCGCTTCGTGGTCATGTGCTCTCCTTGGTAGGTGATACGAACAGTCTGTTTTTGGTTAGATACGTCTTGTGCCGAGCTTGACGTATTTTCTCGCGAGTTGCAATAGAAGCTTTCTTCCCGCGTCGCTTGGCAACTTGCTCTGGGCTCAGTTTCCGACCCTTGGTAGCTTGGCTAATCTTGCGCTTGGTTTCTTCACTAGTAACGTGCCCCATCATCGACTGACTGATTCGCTCCCGTGTGACATCGCTGACGTTAGCCTTTGCAGCCTTCATCTTGGCGATAGTCTCGGTAGTTAGGGACACCCCAGCCGTGGTCCCGGCAGTAGGAGCGATGTTGTAGGAGCAGTCCTGTGTCTCCATGGCTTGCTGCTCCCACACCAGCGCTTCCCACTTGCTACAAAGCGTGATGATCCTGAATTCGAACGCAGCCTCGCCGTCCAGATTCCAAGCAGCTTGAAGCTGGCGGTTCTTATGTTTGCCCTTGCGGAGCGTGCATTTGTGAGCGTGCCATCGTCGTTTAATGCTCACGGCTGAGCCAATATATTGCTGGCCCGTTTTTTTGTTCAGGATCGCGTAAACGCCGGTCAAGAGTCGATTTCTCCGTAAAACTGGAAAGCCAAATGACCTTAGTATTGTTCCGCAGTTGTCGGCACAATGAAAGTATAGTTGACTTCTCCGTTTTCGTCTAGCACAACTAGTTTGGATGCCTGATCGAAGCTCTGGTAGGTGTGCTCTAGCATAGTACGCGCCACATGGATCGCCAGCTCGCGGGCTTCCTTGCCTCGGATTTGCCCGAGCTTCACGTAGCGTTCTTCGTGATCTTGCGACAGGATGTTGAGCGGCACGATGACTCCGTTGGCGCTCAAGCGCCACATGTTTCGGAACTCATCGAATGCGAGCACGTAGGTGTGGTAGTGATGTGGACTGTTCGGTACGGTTCTTTCGTTGGTCATCGCTGGTTATCCTTCATCTTCGATTCTTTACGCTCGACAGCCTGTTGCGGCGTAAGTGGATTGAGTAGATTCACCGGACGCTCCGGCGCTGCTGCTTCGAATAGTGGCCAGAGTGGTGTTGGGATGCTGGACCACATGGCTCCTTGCGGTCGGACACAGCGTTTGCGCGAGGCCCAAAGCATACCTCCCCAAATGTGTCCGAATACGGGGTGAGCAGCTTCGCAGTCGCGACAAGCTTGCTTGATTGGCTCGATATCGTCCGGAGTTAGCTCGTCGGAATCGGCAGTGCCCCAATCGAAAACATCGCTGCACATAATGAAAATGCGAACTTGCTTTCCATTATTGGGGGCAATGACGTAGATATCTTCACTGGAGATGCACTCTTTTTGTTCGTCTAGAAGGTTGAATACGGCTCTGTAAAATTCCAGTTCGTTCATAGATTCCTCAAATGATGTCCGCTGTAGGTAGTTTCGCGAATTCAACAACGATGAGCCCGTGCTCCTTGGCTAGTCGCACCATACCATTGGTTCCAACTCCTCCTGGTAGAGCGATGCAGGCATCGGCGTAGAGCGCCATTTGCTTATTGCGGATGGGACCGGCGGCATAGCCGTATTTGTCCCAATCGGCGGGGAACAGCTTGACCGGGAGTCCGAGATGCTTCGCAGCCATTTCACCAGCCTGATCGCCGCCCCGCTGGGCACCGGAAACCACCTCTGTCGCCTTCATCTTCACCAGCTCGTGCTTCACGGTTTGCACCCACAGCCATGGAGAGATGTGGCGACTGCCGCAGACGATGACTTTCATTCTTTGCCATCGCGTCGGACCATAATCAGCTTTTGCCACGCCGTTTCGGACATAAGCAGCATGATTTTCCCTTTGTCTTTGACGACGACCATTCCGTCTTCTTTTTGCACGACGGGGTCTTCGAAATGGAATTTCGCTCCGTTTTCAAGAAGGTTGTCGATGGCAGCTAGGGTGAATCGGTCATTGCTCATGGTCGCTCCTTGTTGTGGGCTACAAGTGTCGCAAACGATGCGACCCAGGCTGTGAATAGATGGTAACTCGGCGTTTCGAACATCAAATTAACTAGGTTGAACAGCAGTGTTAGTATGGTCGCCTTGAGCGCTGCCTTGAGAATGAAAAGGCCGAATTTCTTTAGGTAGTCTGTCATTCGTCACCATAGTCAGCGAAAGCGAAGTTGCCACACTCACGGTTAAGGTCTTCAATCAGTGAATAGCGCGCTTCCATCAGGATTTTGCCGAGGTTATTTTCCCCTGCGCCGTTGCAGACACCCCAAAATCGGTCTCCCCAAGTATTTCCTTCTACTAGCTTTTGATCGCCAGTTTCAACGAGCAACTCAGCTAGCTCGCGGTTTTTGTAGAACTTCTGGCAGACAAGGATTCGCATGACTTCAAGCTTTCGGCTATCGTTCCAGTCGTCGCGCACTACCATGGTTCTGGCGTAGCGCTTTGCTTGTCCGGGAGATAGCTGCTGTATCCATCGGAAATCTTCTATCTGTAAGCATTTCGCCGATTGGTAAGCCACCTCCACCGTGTAGAACTTGGCCCCATTGAATTCAACAGGGACTTTGAGCGTCCAGAAATTAGACAACCATCGGTACTTACCTTGGAATTCGGAGATCATGGCTTGTGCAACCTATGGAAGAACGACAAGAAGTTGGCTTCTGCTTGCCTTGACGGTTTCGGGTAGACGAAAAAATCCTGCGGTTGCTCCGGAACGTTCCAGTCATCGGGTGTCCACTTGAGCAGGTCGCGGCGCTCGGTCATCAGCATGGAGTTATCTGCGGCTTTGACTTCCTTGGGAAGCTCGGTTGGCAGGTCATACTTTTGCGCGATAGCTAGCCAGATGACGTATTCAAGACTTTTGTAGGTAGGCATGGACACTTTGATGGGTCGGATCATGTCGCCACAGTAAGCCTCCGTGGCATCGTGCATCAATCCGACGAATTTCAACTCGGGCGGCAGGATGGATGCAACGTAGATACTATGCTGCGCTACGCTGTAAAACGCGCAGCAGTGGCCGTTGAAACGGCATATTTGGGACAATGAGTGGGCGATATCCTCGATGCACACATCGTCCGCTGTCATCCGAAAAGGGTCTACTTTCTTTCCGGTGTAGGTGAGAAACCAGTTTCCGATTACGCTTTCCATTGTTTTCCCCTAGTTGTGAAGCGGTTAAGAGTACGGGTCCCAGATAAAGTTGACACCACGGCTGGCCCCGATGCGCTTGCATTCTTTGCAAGTCACCCTGCGCCAGTGTGTCGAGCAGCTTTCTAGGCGTTTTTCAAGTTCTTCGTCTGTTGGTAGCGGTTCACTGGCCTCGCGGCGCTTACACAACCTCGGTTCCAGCGCGTCCTTGACGGCGATGTCGTACTTGTGGACGATGGTCATTGGGCTGCTAGTTCTTTCTTTTTTGCCCACCTGGCGAACATTGCTGCGCTTATTTTAGACCTGCTTTCTTCACTAAACTTGCGTTTTCGGCCTGCTGCGCTAAGCTTAGCCCTAGTTTCTTTACTAGGATTATGGCCATTCTTTGCTGCACTCATCTTAGCTCTAGTTTCTTCGCTTGGCTTCTTTCCCATGTTTGCTGCGCTAATCTTAGATTTTGTTTCTTCGCTAAGCTTCTTTCCTTTCATTGCCGCACTCCTTTTTGCTTTAGCTTCCTCGCTTTGATTTTTACCCTTAAACATTTGACTTACTTGCTTCCTCCTGTCCGGTTGATTTGACCAATAATTGACCAAAGAAGCTTTTATTTTTGCTTTCGTTTCGTTGCTAAATTTTCTCCCTTTTGCTGCGATACTCATGTTAGCTCTAACCGATTCGCTTGGATTCCAGCCTTTTCTCGCCTCGCTCATCTTGGCCTTAACTTCTTCTGTTTGCTTATAACCAAGCAAAGATCCAGCGGTCATGCATATGTTGTACTTAGGTTTTAACGTATCGATGCATATTTGCTCGTAGAAAATCAGGTGTTCGGGTTGGCAAAAAAGTATAACTTCAAATAAAAAAGCCGGTTCTCCGTGTTTGTTCCATGATTTTTGCAAATGCGAGTTTTCGTGCTTCCCTAGTTTGAGTCCGTTTCTGTGTGCATTCCATCTACTAGTCAGATTTTTGGCTGATCCAACGTATCGCTTCCCGTTGACGACGTTACGAATCGTGTAGATGCCTGATTTCAGGACCATTTTCTGATTTCATCTAGAACTTCATCGACTAGCTTACCTTTTTTCTCCATCGCTTTCATAATTGACCTGTCAACGGTGTTTTCTGCGATTAGATGGACGTAGGTGACCGCTTTGTGTTGCCCCGGACGGTGTGAACGCGCCAAGGATTGTATGTAGCGGCTCCTAGAAAAATCTTTCGAAAAATACACCGAGTACGCCGACCTAGTAAGGTCGATTCCTTCGGCTCCAGATTGAATTTGTACAGCAAGGAACCTCGGTCCATCAGGTTTTTGCCACTTTTCAAGCTCTTTGACCGATCCGGAAAGCTCGGCAACTTCGCCTAGCCCTTCACATGCGGTTCGAACTTGGGTCATGTCGTGCTTAAAGCGAGTGAAGATCACGACCGGCTCTTTTGGATCGATCTCTTCTAGCACTTCACGTAGTAGTTGCTGCTTCTGGGTGTGGATTTCGGTGATTTTGCGCTCTGGAGCGGTGCCGTTTTCGTCAAAATCAGCCGGGTCGATGTCCATTCCGACATGTCCGGACGCTACTTGCGACAATCGGAGCAGTTTGGTGAGTGCGTTGGTCGCTGTGACGACACCTTCATTGACGGTGGAGATTAGATCGTTCTTGAGTTCATTGTAGAACGCAGCAGCCTCCGGATTGAGCGTAAAAACTCGTTCGATATGCGTAAATGGAGGCAAATCAAGCACAGAACGGTCCACTTCATAGGTAAATGGGGCGATTCGACGAGAAAATTCGTCGATATTTTGGTATCCCATCACTTGTTTGCCCTGAAAACCTCCCATTCTGGCGAAACGGGTTCTAAATGCAACGTACGACTTTCCAAACACTCCGGGGTCTAGGAATCGGAATACGCCGTATCCATCCATCGGGCTGTTCGGCAACGGAGTGCCAGAAAGCCCCAAACGGTACGGAATTCCTACCGCAGCGCGTGAAAGAGCGATGCTCTGCTTCCCTTGAGGTGCTTTAATAGCATGCACCTCATCGCAGACCATAAAATCAAGTTTCGCCGCCGACATGGCGTGCAAGAAAACCAGTGTGTACGCACAAGCGTAGTTCGTAACGACGATTGACGGCATTTCGGGTGTTCCACGAGCCCACGCTTCGGCTGCTTTCTTGGCCCTAGATGCGGTTGACCCCTCGTTGAGGGTAACGATGCGAACTGCACCCGGAGCATGGCGTCGTACTTGCTCGGCCCACGACGGAACGACAGAAAGTGGAGCTACAATGAGCGTTTTGGCGTGCTTTCGAAGTCGGATCAAGTCCAATGCGGCTCTGGACTTGCCTGCGCCAAGTCCGACGTTCCATAGCGCGGCTGGTAGGGGCTCAGTGAAACGGACCATGCCGAGTTGGTGAGCCCATGGCTGCGTGACGACTTCAAACGGTAGCGGTTCAAGGTCACCAGCCTTGGCGGACGCCGCCACCTTGGACGCGCTGACCTGATGGTTGGATCGCCCTGAATTCAAAAGAGCCATAGCGGCTGCATCCGCCTGAAATGCCGCGTCTCCCAGCAATCCGGCCAGATAGACGGCGGTTGTAGGTGAGACAGGATACGTCCAAGCCTTTTTTGTGCCGCTCCATTTGGCCCCAGGTATGTCCGCCAGCTTGAACCGGAATTCGTACGGAGCTCGAGCGACGAGTTGTTGCGCTCCGTAGACCGGTTGTTCAACTCGTACTGTCGTCGGTTCGTTCATTTTGCGCGTGTGCATCCCCAGTAGTAGTCACCGTTATGGTGGCTGACTTCTTCGTGTTCGAACTTAGTCTTTACGAGTTTATTGCAGTTTGGGCAGACGATGTAGGCTCGCTTTTTGACGGTTTCAAGCTCGGCTCGGACGTTGTCGATGAGCGTCCATCCTTCTGCGAGGCCATGACCACTGTGGCGAAGGAATTCGTGTGTGCAGTCATCGCAGACCCCTCCCTGTTCGTTGGCGTGTCCGATAAGGACGATCTCTCCGATTACTTCGTGCTTGTAGATGTCACCAACTGTCAGTTTCATGGCTTAGCTCCATTCGTATCCAGCTTTTCTTGTCTGTAAAGCGTCCCCATCTCGTCCGCGCTTCGCTTTTTCAGGTTATGACGCGACCGGCATCGACGCGAGCAGCAGATTCCGGGTCCGCACTTCCATGGATAGAACGGCTCACCACATTCGACGCATGCTCTAGCTACTTTCGATTTCTCGGTACGCAACCGGCGGGTGCTGATGGGTGTGGCAGGTCTTTTCTCCGGCTTGTTCCAGTCGTCGTTTGCTTTATAGCTTGTAGTCACTTGGATTCCCCTCTTCAGGTACAAGAAACGGCATGTGCGATTGCGGACTATCTCCCCATTCGCCAATGTCTACGGCGCTGAGATGACCAACCAAATGCTCAAGCGATGGATTGGATACCTTGATCGTTTGCACGATAAGCTGGGTTCGATACCACCAAGAATTGTCGGTGTTCCAGTCTAGAATTATGCCTAGAGCATAGCCCTTTACCTCGCCGCGACTCCATCGATGCAAACCTACGGCATAGACGATCCTCTTACCCACCTTGAGCGCCGGTCGTTCAATCCTGCTTTTCGGTTCTTTTTTGTACTTGGCAACAGAACGTTGTTTGGGCTCGACCAGCCCATGGATTTGTTCCCGTTCTTCGATTCTGTTCAGCAGGTCTTCGACCCTTGGATATTCGCTTTTTCCCACATAGGCTCCTTAGATGTCGTAATCTGCGATTTTCGACAGCAACTCTTCGGCTTCTTTCTTGTCTTGTTCTATCTTACTTTCGTCATCATCGCGGCTGGCCAGCAATGCTGCTTCGAACGCATTGATCTGATCCGGAGTGACCTTGTAAGACACTGTCGGGTCTTGCTTTTGTTCCATCTCGATGGCCAGTTCCATGGCGGCTGCTTTTCGCACTTCGCGGCCAGCACCCTGCAACGCCATGCAGACGTACGTGGATAGAGGCAAGTCCATCTCGTCCGCTTCGTGGATGAGCTGTAGCTTCAACTCCGCCGTGCAGTGGTAGAGCGTTAGTTTTTGTGGTTTGGTGGTATCGATGGTCGCCGGGCGACCCTTTTTGATTGATCTTTTGACCTGTACGGTGCTATTACCCATTCAGAAATCCTCCGTTTTGCTAGTATAAATAAATGCCTCCAGAATGTAAACATTTATTTTAGTTTGGATAAACCGTTGAAAATAGGCTGTTTATAGCCATGCCTTCTATTGAAAAAACATGTTGCATTCGGCAATTTACTAGATATAATGGGTGGCGTACAAGGGGAGGAATGCCATGGATGACGACACCAAAAAACTTACAAGCTCGATTTTCGCGACACCGATCTACAGCCCAACCCCAAATCCTGGTGCTAACAAGTTTTATTGGGCTTTTGAACAAGACGAACTGAAAAAGAAGATGATGGAGAATTGGGTAAATGCACTAGATTACGTCCCATTTAGCGGTGTTAAAATAAAAACTGTGTCCTTCGATGAAGTTGCGGAAGGATGGGGGGATATGCCAAAAAAGAAGTCCGTCGCAGGGAAGTGGATGCCGACAAGAAAAGACGGTAAATTGGTTGCTGATGGAATGGTAGTTAGGCGCGGGGATTCTGACGTTCCAGATGGTTTGGCCACGGATCAAACAAAAAAAGATACGGCTGAGAAATCATTCCAGCCGATGCCGATGTTGAAGTTGAAAGATTCGCTTAAATACCCCAACATTGGCATTTTCGACACAAAGACCAAACCTGGAAAAATCATTGGTCCAGTAACGTCCTTGGCTAAGGTTAAAGAGGCATATGACAACATTCTTGCAAGCGCGAAAAATGCGAACATGCACCCGCATGAGTTCGCCATCGCGATCAAGCCGCTTGGGAATGCGGCAAAAGGAGTTGTTCCGATCAGCGTTGTAAAAGCGATAGAATCCGCCACTGTTAGTAAGTATTCTGAGTATTACTTCGACATGCTTTCGGAAGCCCTAGAACCCAACGACGAGGAGGTAAAGTGACAGAACAAACATCCAAAACAGCCTTGATTGTCGAGCGAGTCCATGTGGATTCGCTGAAGTACGACCCCAAAAACGCACGTATCCATCCGGAACGAAACCTCGCTGCTATTTGCCAATCGCTAGAGCGATTCGGGCAGCAAAAGCCGATTGTCGTTGGTAAGGATGACGTTGTCATCGCCGGAAACGGTGCCCTAGAAGCAGCTCGCAAGCTCGGTTGGGAGTACATTGACATTGTTAGGACCGAGTTGACGGGCAACGACGCGATTGCTTTCGCTATCGCGGACAACAGGACTAGCGACCTGTCCGCCTGGGATGCCCATGCGCTCAATGAGCTTTTGGCGCAGCTGCAAGCAGACGGTGTAGAGTTGGTTGGATGGACCGACAAGGAATTCGAGCGCCTGGTAGACTCCATCGAGCCTCCTGAGCCGCCAGCGGAGTTTGGAACGGTCGATGAAAGCATCAAGACCGACTTTGAATGCCCCAAGTGTGGCTTCCAGTGGTCAGGAAAGGCCAATCAGTCGTGAAGCCAAAGTACGTACCTCTCTTGATGAAAGACGTTTTGGAGCACGAAGGTTCAACGGGTTTCAACGTTGCATCTACGTTTTCCGGCGCTGGCGGTTCCTGCACTGGCTATAGGCTTGCGGGGTTCAATGTTAGGTGGGCAAACGAATTTGAACCAACTGCCCTGAAAACCTATAAAATGAACTGTCAAGAGGGGTGCGTTGCCGATGGCCGAGACATCCGCACTGTCAAAGGGACTAGCGTCCTTGAAGCAACTGGCATCAAGCACGGTGAATTGGACCTGTTTGATGGTAGTCCTCCTTGTCAATCGTTTTCAAGTACGGGACTACGCGAAAAAGGTTGGGGTAAAACCTTCGCGCACGGTGACGGGACTAACCAAAGGTCAGATGACCTATTTGAAGAGTACATCCGGCTCATCAAAGAACTCCAGCCGAAAACGTTCGTAGCCGAAAACGTCACAGGACTCATCAAAGGGGCCGCAAAAGGCTACTTCAAGATGGTTCTGGCTTGGATGAAGGAAGCTGGATACGACACCCAAGCGGCTGTCATCGATTCGAGGTGGTTGGGTGTTCCACAAGCTCGTCAACGGGTCATTTTTGTTGGAATTCGAAATGACATTGCCAAAAAAGTGATACAGAAGGTTGGCAAGATAAACCGTTACCCGACGCCAAACGACTGGTATTACTCAGTTTCCGACGCATGCCCGTGGATTGGAAGAAAAGACGGAGAGCGAAGAATTGATACACAGCATCCTATCTGCGAAGACCCAATCGAGCATGCGGAGATGGAATTGGGCGTTAGCGGCAAGATCGCATGGCGCGAATGCCCGATTGGCAGCAACCACCCGATCAACTTCAACTGCACGCGAGTAGACGAACGGTTCCCTTGCCCGACCATCAACGCAGCTCATGGATGCACCACAATGCATGGTATTGCTCATCCATACGAGCCAAGAAGGTTCACGATTCTCGAAGTAAAGCGTATTTGCTCGTTCCCAGACGACTTCAAGATGACCGGGACATTCGCGGAGCGCTGGACTCGCCTCGGAAACGCCGTACCGCCGCTGATGATGCATGCTGTGGCGTCGGCTATCCGAGACAACGTACTCATCCACGCAGCATAGGAGGCAACATGAAGACATGGAAAGTTGAAACCGAGCCAGTCGGTTCGGTAGGTTCGAAGGTTGTGATGGCGAACGTTTCGTGCGACAAAGGGAACGTCAATCTCGTAGGCAAGGCTGAAGCGGTTGAGTTTTTGATCGAGTCGCTGCTCTATTCAAGAGAACTGTCTACTCCAGAATCGACAGAAAACGAGATTAGTTTGGTTAGGTTCGTTTTCGTCAACAAGGAAGGCGCTTCGTCGGCTATGGCATTCGAATGCGGAACCAACGAAGGCGAGTTGTCGTTGGGCGTGCTCGAATCCATCGAGAACTTCGCTTCCAAGAAACTGAACGAGTCCGTTTTGGCTACAAATTGGTCCATCATGCATAGGGAGCCAAAGATCGTTCATGTTGACTCGGGCGATGATGTCATCGGCGGTGTCAAGTGCGACTCGGCCGTTCATGGCGACCCAGGCGACGAGAACGACGCCAAGCTGAAGTAGCCAAAGCAGAAGTCGTGTGAGATACTAGCGGGTATGCCGAAGTTGGCATAGTAATCCCGCTAGGAGATTTTGAATGCTTTTGATTTCTGACAAAGAGATCCTTGATGCCATCAAGGCTTCGAAAGGAATGATTTACATCGCGTCCAAGAAGCTTGGGTGCGATCCGAAGGAATTGCAGAACAGGATTAAGGCAGTTCCCACCCTGAAAGATGCAGCTTTCAACGAAAAAGAAGCAACCAAAGACTTCGTTGAACTGAAAATCATCGAGGCTCTCCAAAAAGGGGAACCGTGGGCGCTGAAGTTCTTCGCAGAGCGCCAGATGCGCGACCGTGGGTACGGAGACAAGTCTGACATCATCCTGAATGGATCGATCACGATTCCGTTCATGCCGAAGCGCGGGGACTTGGCGGTCATTGTGCCGAACGAGCCCGCGCTATTGGGACCCGGTGAGCCAGCCTCTTGATGAAAAAGTGGAGGTAAACAATACCCCACTTTCCGCTCCGCAGTTTCAAGTATGGCGAGATCCTTCTCGTTTCAGAATCCTTGTAGCTGGCCGTCGATTCGGAAAGACGTACTTGGACATTGCCGAGCTGTGCCGAGCCGCGCAAACTGGCATAGACAAGAACGTGTGGTTCATCGCGCCCACGTATCGACAGGCTAAGGACGTTATCTGGCGAGACTTGATGAGAACTGTCCCTCGGGACATGATCGCCAAGAAGGACGAAACCAGCCTCACGCTCACCATTAAACCCTACAATTCTAGAATCTCGCTTCGAGGTGCAGACAACCCCGACTCGTTGCGAGGACCCGGTCTAGATTTCGTCGTTTTCGACGAATACAAAGACATTGACCCGGCAACTTGGAACGAAGTCATCCGACCTGCGCTGTCGGATCGACAAGGCGAAGCTTTGTTCACGGGTACACCGAAGGGTCTAGGCCACTTCTACGACCTTTTTACGACAGCGCAAGCACGTAGACACGAAGGGTGGGCAACGTTCCAATTCACCACGTTGCAGGGTGGTCTAGTTCCTGATGCTGAGATCGCGGCTGCGCGTCGAGATATGACGCCAGCGAAGTTTCGACAAGAATACGAAGCTTGTTTCGAAGCCCCAGAAGGCCGCGTCTACACTGGGTTCGAACGCCAGCGCAACTCGTCCCACGACATTGCTGATCTTGGATCTACTCTGCACATTGGAATGGACTTCAACGTCGACCCGATGACCGCCGTGCTGGCGTCTAGGGCTGGCGATGAACTGCACATCCACGACGAAATCGTGCTAGAAAACTCGTCTACTTCCGAGATGATCGAAGCGATCAATGTGTTCTTGCGCAGGTGGAAGCTTGGTAGGGCAGCAACTCGTGGCGACGGCAGGGCTGAGCGTCGTCCGATTATCGTCTATCCAGACCCAAGCGGAAACCAAAGAAAGACATCCGCCGTTGTTGGTCAAACTGACTTTTCGTTGCTTAGGGCGGCTGGATTTTCGGTAGTTGCCGGGAAAACGCACCCTGCGGTCGTTGACAGAATCAACGAAGTGAATACACTCTGCATGAACGCGGCTGGCAGAAGCAGGCTGTTTTTGCATCCAAGATGCGTCAATCTACTCAAAGGACTTGAAGGGTTGACCTACAAAGAAGGAACGAGTCAGCCTGACAAAACGACCGGACTCGATCACGTTACGGACGCACTTGGCTACATGGTTCACGAAATGTTCCCACTTGGAAAGCCTATGGGAACGACCGGTTCAACTGTAGGAATGCTCGGAGTCTAAGGAGCAAATATGGCTGGCATTGCGAACGTAAATACTCCGTCCCTACAGTTTGAAAAGCTGGAAAAGATCCGCGTCATTACTCGCGACCTGAACGAAGGAATCACTCGTCTTAGGGAGCCGGATGCAGCGGCGATCTATCTTCCAAGGAACCCAACCGAGGCTATCGAAACAGTCCCCGGAGTAGGAATCGTAGACCCGTGGCAAAACCGAGTGAACATGTCCAGATTGAAGAACATGTTCAAGGAGGCCGTCGAGGACTGCGTTGGCAGAGCGTTCGCGAAGAATGCCAAGTTCAGATCCGACACTCCTGAAGAGATCGTACGGATGATGGACGATGTAGATGGTCGAGGAACGAACTTCCACGTATTCGGCATGAACGTAGCTCAGTCATCTACCGCCGAAGGTGAAGACTACGTTCTGGTGGACTATCCAACCGTATCTGGAGCCGAAGAACTCACTCAAGCGGAATGGGAGAAGCTGAAGCGGGCTCCGTTCTGGCGCAGGTATCCAGCTAAGACGGTCATCGACTGGCAGCACGAACCGTTCGGAAAAGAACAACGACTTACAATGGTAAGACTGCGCGAGCGCGCCTACGTTCAGAGTGGCCCTTGGACCAAGAAGGCAATCGATCAGGTGCGGGTACTCCGCTCCGGCAATCCGTTGGCACCGCCTAGCGATCCATCCAGATACGCAACTTGGCAGGTTTGGCGACCAATCGAGGATGGCAAGGTAGACGGAGAATGGGGCGTCGTTGGATTTGGAAGCATGAAGCCGCAGGTAGACATCCCGTTTGTTGATTTCCCGTTCCTGCTTGCGGCGCAGTTCGAAGCCTATCCGGCGTTCTTGGACCTAGCCCACCTGACTATTGCCCATTATCAGAAGATGAGCGATCTCGACAACGCGCAGCATGTCAGCGGTTTCCCGATCCTTCACTGGGCGGGTGGTCCGATTGACCCCGAAACGAAGCGTCCGGTTCCGGTCGGCCAATCGAGAATGTTCGTTTCTCCGGACAGCGCAGCTAGCGTGCAGTTCGTGGAACCCAACGGAAAGTCTTGGGATTCGCTCAGAACTGAACTTAGCGCCATGGAAGCTGACGCTCGCGAGTTGGCTTCTGAGCCTATTTCTTCATCCGCTCCCGGTAACCTGACGGCAACCGGAGAATCGATTCGAGCCGCTAAGGCATCATCTAGGCTGGAAGCGGCTGTTCTTGGGTGGCAGGATTCGTTCAACAAGTTGTTCTACTACACCGCGCAGTACATGGGGCTTGTTGAATACGGAGCCGATTCTGGATGGGGCGGAGTAGAGCTTAATAGAAGGTTCGTACCTGTCAGCCGCAATATCGAAGGATTCAAGGCTGCGCTTGAAATGCACGCTGCCAAGAGAATGTCCGATGAGACGTTGTTCGAAGTCGCGCAGGCTTCCGAAATCGAGCCAGAAAGCATCGACTTCGCTGAGGAAGAAAGCCGTATCGCCAGCAGCCAACCTACTCAGGTTGAAGTGGAACGCAAGGCTGCGCTGGAGCTTGTGCAAGCTAATGCTAAAGCAAAAGACACGGCTGCAAATCAGGTAGACAGTGGCCAAAAGGGCAAAGTGAACAAGGTAGACCACAACAAACAGCCTTCTAACAAGGCATCTAAGTAACACATGAACCCACTTCCAGATCGATACGCTTGGTGGGGAAGAAGAAGGTCATCCCGTCATTCTCATCGATGTAGACACTGGAGAGTGTTTTCCGAGTCGCCTAGATATTGCGTAAAGTCTAGGTCTTAAAAAAGAAATGTTGACGTAAACGCAAGACAGCGTACAATTTGCATATATGAAGTGCGCGATGTACTTCATAAAACAACAACAAGTGTGGCGCGATGCCACCCGGCGCGATGCCGAAGAGAGGGTTGACGATGGCGAAGATTAAGCTTGACGGTGACGGTCACGTTGTCTTGGAGAACGGACTACCAGTGTGGATTACCGATGACGACCAAGAAGTCAGCTACGATGCGCCGAAGCTATTCGCTTCAGTTGGCGCAACTCGTGTTGAGCGCGATGCAGCTCACGACCGAGTGAAGGAGCTGGAGAAGGTGGTCAAGAAGTTCGGTGCCAACGAAGACGAGTGGGATCTTGCGCTTGAGAAGATCAAGCAGGCAGGAAAGCAGTCATCCACGAAGGAGTTGGATATTGCTAAACTCGAAGAGGAAGTCACCAAGCGACTGAAGCCGTACACAGACGCAGCCGAGCAGGAGAAGAAGACGCTTGAAGCTAAGACCCACGAACTTGAAACGAAGCTCCGAACCGTTTTGGTATCTAGCCGTTTCATGTCCGCCAAGGCCATTGCCGATACGTACCTGACTCCAGACCTTGCTGAAGCTAAATTCGGTCGTCACTTCGAAGTTGAAGGAGAAGCCGTAGTAGCCTACAGAGATCCGAGCACGAAGAAGGAAAAAGTCTACAGCAAGTCCGATCCCAGCAAGGTGGCAGATTTCGAAGAAGCACTAAGCATTCTTGTTGCTGGGGACCCGAATTATAAGCAGTGGAGACGAGCGAGTAACGCTACCGGCGGATCAGCCGTTGGCGGTGAGGGAGTCGTTGCTAGCGGCGACGCTGACCTTTCGCTCTCGCTCGAAGAGCGACTATCACGCGGCCTCGCCGCTACGAGGGCGACACAGTAACTAGGAGAAACACGCCATGGCTTTGACGCTTGTCGAGGCATCCAAGAAGTACAGCGGGAACGTCGTCCGCGCTACCACAATCGAGATGTTCGCTCGTCAGAGCGATATCCTCTCGGCCCTTCCATTCGAAAGCATTCCGGGTGGAGCGGTGAAGTACGATCAGGAAGGTGTTCTTCCTGGTGTCGCCTTCCGAGGCATCAACGAGTCCTACACCGAGTCGACTGGTGTCATCAATCCGTTGATTGATGCCATCTATATCGTCGGTGGAGACATCGACGTTGACAAGTTCCTCATCGCAACTCGTGGTCCGAGCATCCGTGCGGCCCAGATTTCGATGAAGATCAAGGCTATCGCTGATGCTTGGGCTCAGAAGTTCATCAAGGGCGACAATACTTCTGATCCTCGCGAGTTCGACGGACTTCAGGTTCGCCTGACCGGCAACCAGAAGATCAGCGCCGGTTCAACCAACGGTGGAGATCCACTTTCGCTGGCCAAGCTAGATCAGGCCATCGACGCCGTTGACAGCCCGACGCACATCATCATGTCGAAGGCCATGCGCCGTCGTATGAGTGCGGCTGGTCGCGCAACCAGCGTCACCGGTTACGTGAACTACACCAAGAACGAGATTGGCCAGACCGTGATGACTTACAACGATCTGCCTATCTTGACCACGAACAACGGTTCGACAGAAGCCCTTCCGTTCACCGAAGTTGGTGCTGGTGGTGCAACTGCCACAGCCACTTCTATCTATGTCGTTTCGTTCGGTGCTGGCCGTCTGTGCGGCATTCAGAACGGTGACATGGATGTTCGTGACCTTGGTGAGCTAAACACCAAGCCGGTTCTCCGCCTGCGTACTGAGTGGTATGCCGGACTCGCCCTTTACCACGGACGTTCTGCTGCCCGCGTCTACGGTATTTCCGACGCTGCGGTCGTAGCGTAACCATCCACTCAGAATAGCTAACTAGGAGAAAACACATGTCTTCAACTCCGTACCATGCAGTTGTTTTCGACTCCGAATTGGAGCTGAAGGATGCGGGCCTTATCGCCGCATCCGCGGCAGCTCAGGTAGATTCGGTTGACAAGATCCTCGACCTTGGCCAGTCATTCTGGGAAGGCAAGGTTGTGGTCGATGTGACCGCAATCGAAGTGGCGACTGGCGACGAAGAGTACGACGTAGAGTGGCAGCTTTCTAGCTCTGCGACGTTCGCTTCTGGCATCGTAGTCCCAACCGTGCTTCGCCTTGGCGACACTACTACCGCTTTTGGTAGTGCTGACAGCACGACTGGCCGCTACGTCCAGTGCGTACACAACGAGTTCAACGGCACTCTGTACCGTTACGCTCGTCTGTACACCCGAGTTGCCGGCACCATCGCTACCGGAATCAACTATTCGGCGTTCGCCTGCGCCGACTAAGTCCACAGGACCGAGCGACCTCCGCTTCTTCTGTCCGCCTTGTAAAGGAACAGATTGAAGCGGAGGCGCTCGGCCTCATTTCTTTAGGGGAGTTCTTATATGGACATGAATCACATGACTCGTATCGTTGCTGGTGGCCGTCGCGTTCCTTCGGAAGTTATCGATGTAGTGACAGGAAAGCACTATCCTTGTGCTCCGGTAGATGGGCGAGAAATGGTCCAGACCGGAAAGTACATTTGGGCTGAATTCGAGTTGGAAAACACTGGACCCGTCGAGATCCCATCGATTCCTGATGGAGCTGGTATTCCGCTTCCGTTGGAAGTGGTTGTTGAAGTAGGTCCGCCAGCAATTACTCCTGAAGTCGAAGCCGCTGCAAAGCCACTATCTACTCGGCAAACGTCGGTGTCAGCGATGTGGGCAGCGAAGCAGAAGGCTAAGGCGGACAAGGCCGAGAAGGCGGAGAATGCTGAATGATCGTCTACAAGGGAAAGCCTCCGCTTCCACAACCTCCACGACCAAGACCTAACCGTCCCGGTTCTGCCCCAAACAGTACACCTCCGAGGCCAAGATGAGGGCCACAGTAGCTAAGAAACTTCGAAGGGTTGCTCGCCAGAATGCTGAGCAGGTGTTCCGCGAGAACGTAGTGATCGAGCCGAAGTGGTATGCGAGGAAGTGGGTCTTTCGGCTGTGGGCTTGGCCTGTTACGCAGCTAGTTGTGGTAGCCAACAAACTTGGTTGGCACTCGTTGGGCGCATCCTGGGTTAACTATTGCAAGAACTTTCGAAAAAACGGAAACCGTCTCGTCGTCCGCAAGGAGGCGTAAGGAGATTCGATGACCACGGCGCGCAAGGTGCAGGGATACGTTACGGACACAGAACGGCCAAACTGGAAGAAGGATGTTGAGTTCAACCTAGACTCGCTGACAATCTCTGGTAGCTCAGCCCAAGTACCTGCGGCCAACACAGCAACGTTGTCTGTGTCTGAAAGCGGCAGCCAGATCCTACGCAAGAGCGTCTTCACCATCGCCGCGCACTCGGTCGCCATGACCGATGCTGGGGTCGCTGGCTGCCACGGTTCTGTGCAGCTCTGTGACTTCCCGGTTGGGCTTATCCAGATCATCGGGTCCACGATGTCTCTGGCGACGACCGCAGGGGCCGGCGGCATCGTCGCTGGAGCGGCGGTTGTGCAGTCCGTTGGTACCGCCGCTGTTGGCACCGACAACGCAACGCTTACCTCTACCGAAGCTGACATCATTCCATCGACCGCTGGAACTCTTACTGCTGGTATTGGTGCACCCGTTGGTGTCTCCACCACCCCAGCCGTGTTCGACGGACATGCAACGGCGAAGGACGCTTACCTGAACTTTGCCGTTCCCGACGCCGACTCAAGCGCGAGCGACACAATCGAGGTCACCGGTACGGTAACGATTTTCTGGCACTACTTCGGTGACGTTTAAGCAATGTCAATCGTAGTCGAGACCGGAGCCATCGTCGCTGGCGCTAATTCATACATTAGTGTAGTTGATGCTGATGCTTACTTTTCTGCCAGAAACAACACTACTTGGTCAGCTTTGACTACAGCCAACAAAGAGGCTGCGTTGCTGTATGCGACCTCGTGGATCGATAGCAGGTACTCATGGCCGGGTATCATCGTTGACGACTCACAAGCCCTTTCTTGGCCCAGATTGGGGGCATATGACGTTGACCTTCGAAGCATTGCGTCAACGACTATCCCTCAAGCCCTAATCGATGCCGAGTGTGAAGCTGCTTTGTCGCATGTAACTGAAGTACTGAACGCCGTCCGTGAGCGTGGTGGCGGTCTAGCCTACGCCAAGGTGGACGTACTTGAAGTCTCGTACTTCAGGGGAGCCGCTGCTGGTAGGACGTTCCCGTACATTGATTCGCTCCTTTACAAAATCGCTATCCCGTTTTCTAGCGGAATTTTGACGACTTATAGATAATCATGTCCATCATCCCGTTGTCTACGATGAAGTCGCTGGCCAAAAACCTCATCAACGGCGAGGGCAAGGCGATCATCTATCGTCAAGTCACAGTTACTAATGTAGTGGCTACAGGTTCGACAACGACAGTCAATACAGACACCGCCCTGATGGCCTGCGTTGGAAGCAGAAAAGCGCAGTTCAAGAACGGCACGCTGGTACAGGTCCCCGGCGAACGCATTCTGATTTCTTCGCTTGATCTAGCGACTCCGCCCAAGGTTGGCGACATTGTCATTCTAGCTTCCTCAGACACATCCACCGCTCGTCGGCGTGTTGCGATTGTTGATTTCGTCAGCACGCAAGGTTCTGACATCATTTACATCGTTGAGGTGGAGTGATGGACAGAACATACGAGATCAATACAAAGGTTCTAACCAAAGAACTTGGTTTGTTTGACGACATGGTCAAGGATGAGTGCAAGAAGATTCAAGGCGATCTGACCGTAGAGGTACTTAGGAACTTGTTGCTGGCTACTCCGGTTGATACCGGCATGCTTCGCGCTGGATGGGTTCCGTCCATAGGAGAACCGTCCGACTTCGTTCCAGAAGAACGTGCCCGCAAGAAGGGCGACCGGGCCGGAATCCACGGAGCAGAAGGCCGCGAGAACTTGGGTCTAGCCCGAAATATCGCAGCCGAATTGAAAAACGCAAGATTCGGAACTCGCTCCTACGTGGTCAATAACGTCCGCTACGTCAACCACGTTAACGACCGCCACCCAACTAAAGCCGGTTTCATCGAAGCTGCTGTCGAAAACGCTTATTCGAGGTTCTTGTAATGGGAATGGAAGCAGAGCGTGACGTTATCCGCGTCCGATTGAGCACCAACTGGGGATCGACAACAGAGATCTCTTGGGAAGGTTTCAACCTTGGACCATACATACAAAAGGAGGGTGTCGAATACATCCGTCCAAGGATCGAAGATGGTATTTCTGAGTGGGTAAGCATCGCCGCCAGCGTCCAGAAAGAACGCAAGTACGGGACGCTTGTCGTTGAAGTGTTCACGCCTATCGGTAGTGGAGATGAGCGTGGTAACCAGCTTTGTGACCTGCTGATCGAAGATTTCTCGCCCTACACAAGCAACGGAGTTCGGTTTGACCGTCGCGGTTTTGCCAGAGACAGCGGAACGGACGGCTTGTTCCATACTTGGCAAGTGTTTCTGCCATACTACAGGGAAACAGTTGTGACTATCTGATGTCGCAACTACCTGTTACTATATACGCAACTGAGTGAGGAGATTCAATGCTCATTAAGGCGACTGCAACATTCAAGGTTGACGATCTAGGGGAAGACGGATTCGAAGTGGAAGTTGGCTCGTACGCCGACCTGCGTGCAGAAGTCGCCAATGAAGCCATTTCTCAAGGAACAGCCGTCAAGGCTACCCTAGCAGAAGTGCGCACTGAAGCTGCTATGAAGACTGCTATTCCTGCCGCCGATGAAGCTACCATGGAGACTGCTATTCCTGCCGCCGATGAAGCGATTAAGCGATCCAAGAAGCTGAAGCATTTCAACGACGCCGAACCGGCGAAGGAGTAAAACATGTCTGCAAGCAATAGCGTCGCATGGCGCTACATCGAGGAAGTTACATTCGGAACAACTCCGGGAACATCAACCTGGGTTGAACTGGCCCGTACCGGCGGATCACTGGACGGCAAGACCGACACCGTGACTTCGAAGGCGGTTCGCTCTGACCGAATGGTTCAGGGTTTCTACCGTACCGGTCAGCATGCCGAGGGGTCCATGGAATTCGAACTGGCCTATGGTCAATTCGATGACCTCATGGAAGCCGCGCTTTGCGGAACATGGTCAACCGCAGTTGCTATTTCCGGAACAACCTATGCCGCAACAGCTACCACGATCACTGACTCCGGAAGCCAGCTCATCGTAGATGGCGTCCAAGCGGGAATGTGGGTCAAAGTCGGAGGATTCGTAGCAGCCGCCAACAACCACTTGTTCCGCGTTTCGGCTGTTGTTGCCGGCACCGTGACTTTTGATGGCAAAGTAGACGTAACTACTGGCCTGTTCTCGGCAACTCCTGGATTGACAGTCGAAGCGGCTGGCGCAACAGTTACCATCAAGAATGCAGGCATGCTGCGTAACGGGATCACTGGACGTTCGTTCACCATCGAGCAGGCTCATACCGATGTGAACCAGTTCTTCCAGTTCCGTGGTATGCGTCTAAACGACTGGAGCCTGAACATCAGCGCGAAGGCTCTGGTTACAGCGACGTTCTCTTGGATGGGTAAGTCGTTCACTCGTACTGGCGCAACGGCAACATCGGGAACCCCAACTGCTGTGAATAGCAACGATGCCTTTAACACCACTGAAGACATCATCGGTTTGAACGAAGGAAACGCTTCGTTTGCCGAGTACATCTCTTCGCTTACGCTGAGCGCGAAGAACAACCTGTCGATGATCGACGCTGTCGGCAACCTGACTCCTCCTGACATCACCTATGGAGTCATGGACATTACCGGAGAGTTGAACATTTACTTCTCCGCAAATGCCGGAACGTTCATCGACAAGTACATTGCCTTCACCGAGACGGAGCTTTCGTTCGTCGTCCGTAACGGCGCCAGCCCGGTGTACTACATCATCACGCTGCCTGCGTACAAGTACGGCGGAGGAACGCCTGAAGCTGGCGCTCTATCCGGCCAGTCGATGTGCAAGCTTCCGTTTAGCTGCTACAAGGGAGCTGACGACTACCAGATCCAGATCGACAAGATCAGCACAACATAAGCCTGCGGCACGCAACCGGCGGGAGGGGGCTCCCCTCTCTCTCCCGCCGGTCTTTTTGCAGTACCTATTAACTTGTAGCACTCTTTTGGAGGTAATGAAATGACCGCAAAGATCCTCAGTATCAGCGACATGAAGGCGAAGCAGGAGAAGGAAGACTCAGGCGAGTGGTACACGTATGACGAGGGTGGTAAGTTCCTCGTCGCGTTTATCGGTCGCGAAGACTTCGCCAAGAAGTTGAACCGCCTCGAAGACTCGATCCGCCAGTCGCGTCCGGACCTGAAGAAGAAGGACGGTCGCCAGAACTACGTCAAGAAGTTGCCGCCCGAGATGTCCGAAGAGATCGGGTTCAAGGCGATGTACGGAACGCTGATTCTCGACTGGGACAACATCGACCCCGCCTACAGCGAGTTCACTGAGGTGAACTTCGTCACCGTTCTGAAGGCCGTCCGTGGCCTTGGGAATGCGCTGCTAGAGTTCTCTTCCGAGCGCGAGAACTTCCATCGCGAACAGATCGAGGACAACGCGGGAAACTGACAGAAGCCCTGCTATGGGAACTGGACTGGCATGCCAAATTCGACGACAAGCAACGTACGCAGTTGCTAAAGTTGTACGAGGACGGCATGCCGGTTCCGGTGCTGGACGACGCGCCAACAGTTCCGTATCATTTGGCATGGGCGATGGACTTGTTCAGGGACCTAAGATCGTGTCGTCCAATCGGGATGTCAGGCTACGCGCCAATCCCGGTCACGATGATGAGGACGTACTTCGACCAGTGTGGAATGCCAAGTCACCTATGGCACGAAGCAAAGTTGTATTGCACGCGGCTTGACTACACAGAGCTTGAGCATCTAAACAAGAAGCTTTCAGCTAAGCTTCCTAAGATTCCCGAAGGGGGTAAGTGATGGCAGCAGCCAAAGAGATTACCCTCAAGGTAAACATCGATCCTTCTGGTGCCGTCTCGGGGGCCAAGGCTGTCGCTGGTGGGGCAGCCGAGGCCACAGAAGCGATCAAGAAAATCAACGTAAGCCTTGGTAATCTAAACTCCGCTTATGCAGTCGGAAGAGCCGCAGTCGATAAGTACAACACCGAAATGGCGGTTTTGGATGCGCTCGAAAGGCACAACCTAGATACTAAGAACAAACTAGGCAAAGAGCTTGCCGAATCGGTTCGCCAAAACATCGCTCTAGTAGCGGCAGTAAAAGCAAGCGAACAGGCGCTCAGGGCACAGGAAGCTGCTGAGCGTTCCGCCTTGTCTGCGAAGATCGCAAAGAGAACGGTTCAGGACCAGTCAGCAGTAGCTTTGTATCAAGAGGTTCAGGCGCTTAAGGGTCTATATGCCGCCTATCAAGGTGGTGAAGGTGCCGTAGATGCCTACAATAAGAAGATGTTCGTCAAGAACGCGCTTCTTGAAGCTGGCAGAACCCTGCAAAGCCAAGAAGGACAAGCTGTAGCTGCCGACGCCGCTAAGCATTGGGATTTGACCGCCGCCATTTCAGCCGCAGAAAAGTCTATAAGGCAGAAGTCGGCTGCATTCGAAGCCGCCCACGCCGCAGCCCTAGCCGACAACGCGGCGATGGATCTCGCGAAGCAGAAGACCGATGCATTCGTGGCCAGCATTCAAGCCGAAGTCGCTAGACTTCAAGGGCTCGCCGCTGCATACAATGGCGGTCGATCCGGCATTGCTGCGTTCAATCTTGCCCACGAAATCGAGACGCGCCAGATGCGTGCCGGTACAGACGCGACCAGCAAGGCTGGTCAGGCTATCGATCAGTTCACTCGCCAAGAGTATGCGGCACGCGATGCTGTCAACAAGCTAGAAAAGGAACTCAAGGCGCAGGAAAAGGCTACGCAAAATATTAAGCCATCGACAGACAAGGCTACGTATAGCCTTACTGCGTTCCAAACTGCCATCGGAACGCTGGCTACTGTTGCACTGAACAAGTTGAAGAACGAGATGGTTGGCGCTCGTCAGTCGTTCGACCGTATGACTAACACGTTTGCTATTTCGTCTGGAAGTGCAGGCGAGGCCGCAGACAAGATGGCGTTCCTTCGAGACAACGCACAAAAGCTTGGTCTTGATATCCAGAGCGTCGGTGTTTCGTTTGCTAAGTTCGATGTGGCTGCTCAGAATACTTCTTTGTCGTCTGCGCAGGTACGCGACATTTTCGTGTCCGTTTCCGAAGCCACGACAGCTATGGGTCTATCCTCGGAAGTTGCCGAGGGAGCTATCCTAGCTTTGCAGCAGATGATTTCTAAGGGTACAGTACAAAGCGAAGAGTTGCGTGGTCAGTTTGCCGAGCGTATCCCCGGAGCTTTCCGTCTAGCTGCTGAAGCGATGGGATGGACACAGTTGGAACTTGCAAAGAACCTTGAGCAAGGTAGAGTTCTCTCGGAAGACTTGCTACCGAAGCTCGCTGCCAAGCTGCATGAAGTGTTCGGTCCAGGTTCTATTTCTGGTGCGAAGTTGCTATCCGCCGAGCTTAACCGACTAAAGAATGAATGGTTTGATTTTCTAGTTAGCACGTCTCAAACAATTCATTTGCCGCAGCTTGTTGCTGCCGTTACTGCAAGCTTTGGTGCTTTGATCGAAACTATCAAGACGCTGCTGGCGTTGGCTGTAGTGTTGTGGTTTGAGTCAGCAATCGCCAAACTGAAGCTATTCAAGGTGGCATTGTTGGATGCCGCTTCCGCTGCGAAAGTGTTTTGGAGTTCAATCGGAGGACTCGTCACCATCGGCATTGCATTGATCGCTGAAGGAACGCACTTGCTTTACGATCAAATCAAGAAGTCAGAAAAGGAAAGTGACGAAGCGATCCTCAGAATCATCGCAAACACGAATCAGGTAAAGACCCAATTCGACATCCTTCGTTCATTGCAAGACAAATTGGCCGGAAGGAATGACCAACCGATAACGCCAGAAGAACGATTGGCTCCGAAGCTTGGGCTTGATAAAGCAAAAGAAGACCTAAAAAACGTTCTCGATCTAATCAAAGAACTAGAAAAAAGCAAGGCTAGGTTGCCTGGCAAGGTTGATGAAAGCATCGAACTAGACGTTACAAACCTAGAAAAGATCGAGGCTGTTTCGAAAACCGGATCTAAGTCTCTAGCTGACTTGCGAGTAGAAGCTGGTGTACTTGCTGTGGTGGTGGAAAAAGCGAACGCTCGATTCCATTGGATGACGAGCGAGATGGACGATGTCGTTACCTCTTCAAAGCGAGCTATTGAAGCGGAAAAGACATATCAAGAAACGCTTAAGCAGATCCAGCAAGACTTTGAAAAGGGGGAGTTTAAGCGACTAGGTGGATTGAAAGAGCAGCTAGCTGAAGTTGAAAGGCAAAAAGCTGATGCGTTGAAAGCTCGTCAGAACGCGACAACTCCGGGTCTTGCAAAAAGCGATGCAAAAGAGTTGCGCGAATCCGCCAGCGCAGCCAACGCCTATCAAAAAGAAATCGATAGGATGCTTAAGAAGTACGATGAGTTCAACACGGCTCAAAAGAACTTCGACGACGCCATGGCGCTGGCGAACGAGTTGTATGAGGCTGGTAAGTTTGGTGCCAAAGGTTCAGCCGAAGCGCAAGAACGCCTAAACGAGATCAAACAGAACGGTGCCAACATCCTGATGGATGAGCTATCTCCCGGTCTTCGTCAAGCGAACGAAGAGATGGCGAAGCTGAACATCCAGATGGACAACCAACTTGCATCTAATAGCAAGATGCTAAGCGCGTACAAGAGCGGCGCAGACGCCGTAGACGAGCAAACTCGCGCCATCGGCATTGCTGCAATCACCGAAGATATACTTACGAAGGCGAAGGCTAACAGCGTAACAATTGACGACGGATATATCGAGTCCACGAAGCGCAAAGCCGCCGCTGTGTACGATTCGAACATCGAAACTGAACTAGCCAATAAGCTGTACGAAGATACGTCGGCTATCCAAAACGCTATCGACCAGAACGAGCAATACGTCATCGCGCTGAATGCTGGGTCTGAAGCGTTGATGGATGTGGCTGCGTATCAGGCAGCATACAATGCCATCGTCAAGCCTGGAGCGAAGATCACCGCAGAGATGTGGCTTGCCATTATGAAGCTAGCTGACGCTAACAAGGAATTGGCCAAGTCGCAACAGGATGTATCTGCAACCAAGCTTATCGATGACTTGAAGTACGAAACCGAGTGGATGGAGAAGTACGCCGTAGCCCTAAAGGGTGGGCAGGGCGCTCTAGAGGCGTTCAACATCCAGAAGCAGATTGCCGATGCCCTAAGAAGTGGTCAGATTGGCAAAGACGATGTCATCGAGTTCGAAGCGCAGTTGAAGGCTAGCTCGCTTGCCAAGATTAAGGTCGATTTGGCCAAGATCACGCATGACTTCAAGGAGGACATGTGGAGCGCGCTTGAGGGTGGACTAAAGACGTTCCTGACTGAACTTGGCGAAGGTAACAAAGACGCCGTCAAGAATCTAGGCAAGAACCTGCAAGCCTCGATGCTTGAAGCTGTAGCTAAGTGGCTGTCTGCCATGCTTGTGGCTATTGCCAAAGCTGCACTCGCATCCAAGGCTATTAGTGGCGGGAGTTCATCCAGCGGTGGCGGCGGATTTATGGGTGCGTTGAAGGGATTGTTCGGAGGTGGAGGAGCTGGCGGGGGAGCTGGAATTTCAAGCGGAGCAATGGCTCTTGGTGCGTGGGTGGCAGTTGCCGCCGCCGCTGTGGCTATATTGAAGCATCAGGTTGATCGAGCCAACGCTGTTCGTTACCAAACGACAGTTAGCTATAACAGCGGCTCCGACACAATGTTCAGTAGTGGAAAATTGAACGAAACCGGAGCAAAGATTGCTGATGCTTTCAAGTCACTTCTAGACGAAGTTCAGTCTGCAACTGGTGCGTTGCTTGATGGTGCTCACAGGGCTGCCATTGCTGTTCGAAACGATAAAAAGGGATTCCGAGCTCTCGTTGATGGGGTTGTAATTGGCACATTCAAGACGATGGATGAAGCCATCGTAGCTGCTATGAAGAAGTTGTTCAGCGCAGAGAACTTGAAGAACAGCCTAAATCCAATCGTGCAGCAGGTGATTGACAACTTCGACGCCAGCAAGGGTCCGGACGAATTTGCCGCAGCCATCAAGGCTGTCACGCAGATTATGAACGACCTGTCTGGGCTGACTGATATCGAGATTCAACTTCGCGATCTTCCGGCTCAAGCTAGCCAACTAGCTAGTCAGCTACACGCAATGGGTGTGTCGATGGGCGACGCTGCGGTGGTCGCCGAGCAGTGGACGGTTCAGCAGTTTGCCTCCATTCGCGACCAGATCACCGGCCACGAAGCGAGCGCTGCGGAGCAGATGGCAGAGCGTCAACGTCAGGCCGCGATGTTCAATGCTCAACTGGCGATGTCGAAGGCAAACATGGAGCTGGCCAAGGCGGAGCTTGAGCACAAAATCGCCATATTTGGAACTGAGGTCGAGTGGGTTAACCGTAAGTATGAGTTCGACCTAATCAAAATGCGGATGCGCCGCGACCTGATCGACGCGGACATGAGCATGTCGAACACAGAGGTCGACATCGCCTCTTGGCGAATCGGCGCACGCAACGAACTCGCCAGCCAAGACATGGAGATCGCGCGTAACGAGTTCGAGGTGCGTCGCGCCGCAGGTGGCGCTTCACTGGCTGCGCTACAGATCCAGCTCGACGCGATCAATCAGGCAATGGCAGCGCTCGACGCCATCAAGCCGATCGATATGGCTGAGATCCACTTGCCTAACCCCAACGGTGGCCGTGGCGGCAACACTGGACCTAACATCATCGATGAGTTCTGGTCGTTCTGGAAGCAGAAGCAGCGCGATGCCATGAGCGAAGTGGCTGGCGCGATTTACGACATCAACGAAGCCTACGATGCTCAAGTCAAGGCTGCTCGTCGCCTCGGCATGGAAGAAGAGCTTGAAGCTGCTCGTCTTGCAGAGCTTGCTCGTCTGCGTGCTGACTTCTTGGAGAGCTACAGAAGTGAGAACCTGACCGACTACCAGCGCGCCGTCGAGGAGCTGAACGCTGCATTTGACGATCAAGCATTGCTGGACGAATACATTGGTCAAGAGGAAGAACTGGCCCGTGTTCGTCACGAAGCGATGGCTCGTTTGCGCGAAGACTTGTTGGATTCGTTCGGATCTCCAATGGAAAGCGTGCGAGATAACCTGACAGGATTGATTAAGAGATTCATCGATCTTGATAAGGCTAATTCTCAATTGGGTGAAGACTTCAGGAACGGTACAATCACCGCCGAAGAGTACGCTGATGCCCTAGCACACTCAGAGCAGGTTCAGCGGGAATTCAACGACCAAATGGCCGTCAACCTGCTGAATATGGCTGTGTACTTCACAGATGCGCTTGGCGACTCTGAAAAGAGTGCAGAGATTAGAGCACGTTTGGCCGAATTCGAATACAACATGAAGTTGGCCGAATTCGAACTAACACTTGAAACAGCTTACGCTCAGCACTGGATCAACCAAGAGTTGTACGAGTATCTACTCGACATTCTTAACGAGGCTCGTAGAAATCCTCCAGACTTCACCGTTCCAACTGGCGATACTGGTGGTGGAGGAGACACTAGCGGATCTAATCCGCTTGAAGACACGTTGCAGGCGTTGCTCCGTGCACTAGATCGCCTTCGTAACATCTTGCAGACGTACACTGACTTCCTAAAGGATCTGCAAACATCTGAACTGTCTCCGTACAGCATTTCTGACCAGTACGACATGGCTCAGGCTGAATACGAGCGTCTTCTTGCACTAGCTCAAGCTGGCGATTTGAACGCGATGGAGCAACTTCCAGCCGCAGCCCAATCGTACCTGGATTTGGCTTCGCAGATGTTCGGAACAGCTAGCGCTGGATACAGCGACATTTTCAATACCATTAATGAAGACATGACGGCAATCATGGGGTCCATTCAGGACATTCTGGATCAAGTCCCAAGCCAGTACCAACCAATTGAGCAGAGGCTAGATACGATTGCCGAGATCCTAGACAACATGTATTTGCTGTGGATGAATTTCGACACAACTGGTAGTGGTACAGGTGGTGGCGGCGGATTCACTCCTCCGGGAACACCGACGCAGACTCCTCGTACTTTGCAGGAGGTTTTCGAAGCTTATAACCTTGATTGGTCGCAACTTAATGGGACAGAACTTGGAGACTTGACTTCGATTGTTCAATCGATACTCGAAGATAGTCAGGTGTCTATATCAGAAATGTCCGACTTCGTTTCGACCATGGAGAATATGCTCGGAATGACTCCGGGATCTATGACCGCAGCCCAGATCGCTGCACTTCGAACTTGGCTATTCCAGCAGGTAGGAAACAATGCTAACGGACCAGAAAATCAAGGTGCAGCGGCAAATAATCAAGCTTCTCAGTCTTCTGCTGTTGGTGGAACTCCAAGTATTTCGACAAACAACCATGCTGCTCGTATGAACCGCAATCTAGAATTGATTGCAGAGCTTACTGCAAAGGGACTAAGAGAATCGTCATCGGACAGAAACCGAAAGCCGAAGCTTTCATACGCTGGTTACACGGGCGGACGCAACAGTTCGGTGAGGGGTTCATAACATGGGCGCCACCTACGAACAATTCTTGTCAGACCCAATGCGCGTAAGTATTTGGCTTGCTGAGGTAGATTACTACGACACAGTTGGCGAGACGACCGGAACGCTCTACTTCTCAACATCAACCTACGGAACTGAGATTGGAGATACTCCGGATTCGCAGCAGTATGAAGCTCGTATGGCCAATGGTTACAATTTCTCCGCCACCATCGATGAGCTTGGATCGCTCGGCGGCCTTCTTCCTCCACGCGACGGAGGATCGATTGTCCTATTGCAAGATATTGGCGATCTAGACTACCTTCGACTTTATGCATTTGATGGCCGAACGGTAACGATCAAACACGGTGGTTACTCGCCTGTCTACGGGTTTGTTGCCCACGCTGACTTCCTCACTGTGTTCTCTGGGGAGGGAGACGGCCCAGCGCTCGTTGGAATTGATGAAGTGACTATCGCTCTACGCAACAAAGACGCGAGACTTGAGTACCCGATTCAAGATCGCAAGTACAGCGGAGGAACGTATCAACTATACTTCGATGGCGCTGGTGACCGCGTTACATGCGGAGCCGTCGCTGCTGATACAAGTCACCTTGATTTCACAACTGGTATTTTTACCGTCGAATTTTACACATATCTTGAGACAGCTCCGGCGTCGAACTTGTTCATCTGCGGACGCGGTCTAGCCGCCACTGATGGCTGGTTCGTTCGAATGAACACTGGCGGTTACGTCGCGCTTGTTACTTGTCAGGCTGGGGCTAGCCAAACCACGATATCGTCGGCCATCACGCTTAACAAGCGTGTCCATGTCGCCGTTGTCCTTTCTGGCACCTCCTGCGCGATCTACTTCGATGGCGTTAACGTTACGACAACTTATGGAATCCACACTGCACCGCTTACTGCTTCTAGGCTCTTTTATATCGGGTGCAACGACGCACTCGGCAACATCTACGCAGGTTTTCTTGACGAACTACGCATCTGGAACGTCGCACGATCTCGCGGCCAGATTTGCGCTTACATGACTCGTCAGCTTCAACCAGCGGAGATCACCGCTGCTGTGAAGTTCTATGCGAAATTCGACGATGGGATAGGGGCGACACTGACTGACTCAAGTGCAAGCGGAGTAACTTGCACGATCACGGGGGCAACATGGTATCCGTCGTTGCAAGGCGGAGAGGACATGGAAGGCATGCCGCTGCCGGACGTTTTTGGGCAGCGCGAGGGTTTCGTGCCAGTGCTTGTTGACGAACCACATTTGATCTATCAAGTCCACAGCGGTTCGGTCTATGAGACAACTCAGGTGCTAGTTGGCGGCACTGTCATCGCTTACGACGCAGCGCCCGGAACGACATATACTTCTATGGTTACGTTCCTTGCTGCGACGACAGCAGCAGGATTCTACGAGCGGTTGGTGACGCAGTATGGAACGTGGTTTCGCCTAAGAACTGCGCCAAACATGCCAGTGACCATGACAGTCAAGGGCGACAATACTGGCGGAACAGGCTACGGCGATGCGTCTACTTATCGAACGACGGCTGGTGAAATCATTCGGTATCTGATCTGCAATCGAGGGCCGCAACCACTTACAGATCCGACTGATCTTGATACAGCAGCTTTTACTGCGCTCGACACAGCGAATAGCGCAGTATGCGGAGCTGCATGCTATGACGAAGTAACCGTTGCTGAAGTCGTCTCGTTCCTACTGAAAAGCATCGGAGCAGTGGGCTGGTTCAAACGGTCGTCAGGAGCTTTCACCGCGCTAGTATTTACCGGTACGGTTGGAGAGACGACCGTTTCTGACTTTACAGAAGGAGACATCGAAGAAGGAACCATCGAACCGCTGAATACCGGTTCTCCGGTGTGGGGAATTGATCTGCACTTCCGCAAGAACGACCTAGTCCACTCGTCCACCGACATCGCCGTAGCCGTGGTAACGGCCAACCCTCCACCGGCTACTGGAAACTGGCGTTTCCTGATGACTGAGTGGAGAACGTCGAGCCCGCGCAACGTGGCAACACGCCATGCTTACAAAGGCGCACCAGTCCTAGCCATTGACACTGCTTTGCAGACTTATGCAGACGCAGCTATTGAATCTTCCCGTTTGCTCGATCTCTACGATCAACAGGGTCAAGCATTCCGTGCATTCTTCGCGCAAGGAGCGCTACAAATCGACAGAATGGACTTCGTTACACTATCGCTTGTAGACGGCGACAGGTACAATGAACAACAGTATCGCGTCGGAACTTCGCCCACAACTGTCTTTGTTGTGCTTGCCGTCGAAGACGACTCGGAAGCCGGCGGAACGTGGCTTACGCTGTATAGAGAGGTAATCTCGTGAGCAACGCTGTCATCATTCCAGAAAACATCGCGGCCTTGTCGCAGGCGGTCATTGAGGGCTCCAGCGACGCCTCCGCGTCGATGGCCGGCGCGAACATGACGAGTGAGGCGCCGTCGAAGTTCTGGCGCTCAGAGAGCAACTGGCCGACAAAGTGTGCCGTGACTTTCTACACACAGGCCGACACCGCATTTTCAGTGAACTCCATCGCCATCGTCGGCCACAACCTAAAGCGCGGCGACCAGTACAGGATTTGGGTGAAGGAGTCGGGCGGGCAGGCCACCAGACCGACTGGCGTGACGCTGGACAATCCGACCGGAACCGTCGCCGGGCTGACGACGAACACGACCAGCACTTACGCCGACGTTGACAACGGCGAGACGCTTACACTCGGCACGTTCGCCGGGCCTTCCGCCGGCACAGAGAGTTCTCCGTGGTCTATCGGCCTGAGCTTCCCGACTCCGGCCGGCATCATCAACGGAACCGACCTGCAGGCGTTCTGGATTCTCGCGGCGACGACCTATCCGTGGCCAGGAAAGATGCCAACCATCACGGTCGACCTCTACGAGAGCGGCGTGTTCAGACAGTCGCTCGGCACGCGGACGATCCGCGCAGCGGACACCGAGGGCGGGCAGGTGATGTGCTTTCCGTTCGACGCGGCAAACCTGAGCGTGTCGAGCGGCGCAAATATCGAGGTCAAGATCTCCTCGATGCCACGTAGTAACCTCTCCTACGTCAAGGTTTACTCTGTCGTTCTCGCGACCGACCGCGATGCGCGCGAAGCCGACTCCGGGTGGCTTACCTACAATCCGTATGACGGCAGCGGCATCACATACAGGCCAGAGGTCGATGGCCCAGGTAACGTGATCCTCTACGAGTTCCCGATTACCTACAATCCGTACTGGGTCCACCTGCATATCCGCTCCAGCCGCTCGCCCACCGACTACGTCAACACGCGGGAGGTACACCCGCTGACGCACAACTACGTGCAGATCGGGTGCTTCGTGATTGGCGAGTCATGGCGACCGACGATCAACATGTCCTACGGAAAGCTCGCCGGCGTCGTCGATTCGTCGCCGCGCAAGCGCACATACGGCGGCGGCATATTCGGCTCGCGTCGCCCAACTCGTAGAGTTGTGTCGCTTTCGCTCGGACATGCTACAACTGTTGAAGCGCACACGATTCTTGACAGAATGTTGTGGCGCCACGGTTTGATGAAGCCTTTCGTCGTTTCTACAATGGTTGGAGACGCTACTCAGGCCAAAGCGACAACCTTGTTTGGTCATATTCGCAACCCTGAAAACTGGATCAACATCCAGCCAGATGAGGGCTACGAGAACTCGTTCGAACTTGAGTTTGAGGAGGTACTGTGAAGCTTCGAGGTCACATAGTCGAACTGCTACTTCTGGCCGCTTTGCTGTGTTCCCCACTCGCGGCGCAGGACAGCGGAGCGTACTCAGGCATGGGGACTTGCACATCCGGCAACCCGCGCATGTACTTCGTCGTCAACAGCACATCCTGTACTTCCAGTACCGGTACCGGCGAGTCGCGTTGCTGCTGCATTAACGGTTCGTGGGGGAGCTGCTCGTCGCTCGGTGGCGGAACGTCGATTATCTTGGACATCGGCGACGATGGCGGCAACGACTCAACCGCACTTGCCGAGATCGCCACGATCCGCGACGACTACGGCGCGGTCGCTGAGTCAGCTGCCGACAAAGCTCTCATCGACTTCGCCAAGATCCCGCCCTACCAGCAGTACGACCCTAACCGTCCGCCCTCGTCGTGCGCGGCCTGCGACGAGTTCACTGGCGGGACGACGCTCACCTGGAACACGACGGACGGCCTCGATGGCGGCGGCGCTGTCGCAGAGTTCGACGGCTACACCATCAACCACTCTGGCACCGACGAGACGATGGTGGCGTGGACCGACTCCCCCTCGTCGGGGAACACTGATTTCACCGTGACGGTCAAGCTGAGCCAGTTTGGCTCTGCCACCAACGACGGCTGCGGGATCGCATTCCTCGCGGCTGGCACGACCGCCTCCCCCACTGACATGCGCCTTGTCTTCGTGCAAACCGGGACCGGCGCTGGGCTCGTCGTCGGTAATGCGACTTCCTACACCGCATCCCCATCTGCTGCGAGCAGTGACACGTTCAGGTTTACGACGGCATCGGTAAACACAACAGTGTTCTACCTGCAGGCGCGCTACATCGACGCGACTCGCGCAATCACAGGCTGGTTCTCAATCACGGGGACGCATTTCTTCCAGATCGGTGCGAGCGCGACCACCGCGAGTGCCGACCCGACTAAGTGGGGGCTGATGATGCGCGACGATCCGACCTGTGTATTTGACTGGGCGCGAGCCCGCACAGATGCCAGCAAGAACAGCGCCGGAGAATGACCGACATGACGCCCATCGGCCCTGACGAGAAGGTAGACGAGAGCGAGGTGATGAATGTCACCGACAAGGTGACTGGCGAAACCACGCGGATGCGCCGCCGTAAGCTCGGGCTGTGGGGGTTCAAGAACCACGCTTTTGCCAACGACTTCGTGCAGGGGGCGGTGCGGAGCATCACCCTGGTACGCGCTGCCATAGGGCTTCTAATCGCCCTCGGCGGTATGCTGTGGACGATCATCTGGGGCTGCTACAAGTACGTCATCGCCCCGCAGCAGGAGCGCATGATCTCTGCCGCTATCGCCAAACAGGTCGGAGAGCGGCTGGATAAAGACGAGGAACTGTTCCGCGCCCACCTGATCGACGTAGCCATGCAGCGTTCGCTCTACCCGACGCGCATCGAACTGCGCGACGACATGACCGAGATCAAAGCGATGATTCAGCGCTTGGAGGACAAGCGATGACGAACCTAACTTGTGGAGCTGCGACATGAAGATCATCGACACGAAGCAAGGCATAGACCAGCTGTGGTCGCTAGTACCGGCGGCGATTCGCGGAGAGATCCGCATTGCGCCGCCAGCGTATGACCAACTCGCGGCGGGTGGATACGCCGATGGTGGCGGGGCCAGCGACAACTGGGATGAGGTGGCGTGTGCGATTGACATGCTCAACGTCCTGCGGCGCCAGCCCGCTACGGTGGCGCTTCCTGTTCTCGCTGAGTTCCTCCGCGACAAGCTCGCCAACAAGCGTTTTATGCAAAAGGAATTTGGGGCGTGGGTCTACATCCGACTCCACGTAGAGCCAACGATCTTGCAGTGGCGGTGCGCGCAGCGATTCGCCGATGCCGACCAGACAACGTGGGAGCCGATTGCCGCCGGTCTGCGCGAGTGGCTGCGCGCAACTATCGGCTGGCTCGCGGTTACAGGTTGTTGGGGGCCGGGCCGTAGTTGGATCGAAGCGGAGAGTAAGCGCGGGCCTGGAGCCCGGCTCTTTGTCGGCAAGGGAGATTTCGGCGGTCGCTCTGGCGGCGGGCCGCATTGCGTACTCTCCGGAAAGCGGAGCTGGGATTGGCTGGGCTCCGGATGGTATGAGGGCTTCTGGCCGACGATCCTTCTTTCGAGTCTCGGGCTCGGGGAGCGGCATGGCGGCGACGTGTGGTTGGGGCACAAGCAGTTTCTTGACGCCATCGAATCGTTCTCCGGTGGCCCGCTCGACATCATCAGCGGCGACGAACGGGCGCGCGTGTTGGTTGCAACGCACAACGACATTGACGCGCTGGCGTGGTGCGTCACCGAACTTATTCGCGACTGGCTGCCCGCTGAGCCTATTGTGATCGTGCGCGCCGAGCTTGGGGTATCGAACACGCTGCTTGATTCACCTAAGTCCTCTACGGCCTCCGTCTATCACAGCGGGTGGGATAGCGACGGCACAACCTGCGTAGCTGGCGCAGATCCGGGCTGGCGTGGCGGGAAGGCTCAGGGCATCGAACCGGGTCACGCCGAGATTGATCTCGTGGCTCGGACCGGCTGGTGTGAGCGCAAGCAGGGCGACCCTATCGTTCGCGTCCATTTCCCGTTGCCGCAGGGGGCGCTCGTTGCCGTGCTTGAGGCGCAGTTCGGCGTTGGGATCAAGCTGCGGACCTACAGGAACGGCGTGGAGGTGGTGCCGGTTTCGCCTATCACGCCCATTCCGCTGCCACCGGAAACGCCGAATAAGCCGAAGCCAACAAGGTCTCCGCGATGGTGGAACTCCTTGATTAATTTCTTTAGGAGCTTCTTTTAATGACAATTATGCCAGATCCCGCGTCTGCTGTAATCGCAGTTCAAAACCTTGATATCTGGCTAGCAAGAACGTTTTCGATCCTGGTTGCATTTACTTCGCTTGGTATCGCCTACGGCGCCGGAGTTGTGTTCAAGTGGTACTTGATTCTGTTCAGAGAAGAACTCGCTACATGGCGCCTATTGACGCCAGAACAGCGCATGTGTACGGCTGGAGCAAAGCCAACATTCAACACTCACGCAATTGTTATCGTAACCGTTGCAGTTGCTCTTGAGTGTGTTCCGTGGGCGATTCTTGATGTTGGCCAAGCGTTCAATTTGGTTGTTGACGGATGGGGTGCGATTGTTGGTATCATCGGAACCTTGATTCTTCCATTGCTTGGGTACAAATCCGTTCAGACGATTACTTCAGGCAAGGCTTCGGTAGCCACAATACAAGGCGGTCAACAATGAACCGAGGCATCGACTCTTTGCAGCTTCTCCAAGAGGCGGTTCGTCCAGCGCTCGCCAAGATGGGAGAAAAGTGGTCCACTGTATCTGGTGAGCAGATCGTCATGGGGACAGCCGCTTTGGAGTCGCGCCTCGTGTGGTTGCGTCAACACGGTAGCGGCCCCGCTCGCGGTTTGTGGCAGATGGAGCCGCCTACGTTCTACGATCTTCTGCTTCGCTGTCCAGAACAACTACGTAACTTGATCCTTAGAATGTCTGTAGCTGACATCAACGATACCGTGTCTCCGGATGAGATGTGCTGGAACCTACGCTTCGCAGCCGCCATGTGCAGACTGAAGTATCGAGATGATCCGCATCCGCTTCCTGAAGTCGGAGACGTTGCTGGAATGGAGCGACTTCACAAGCGATGCTATAACTCGATTCTCGGCGCAACGCAGCCGGGGCAGTTCACTCGCGCATGGCTAGATATTATCGAACCTAGATACAAGGAGATGTGGCCCGGATGCCCGGAATGACTGGTGAAGAAGCACTAAAGACTGCCGCAGAGCTTATTTCTATTGATAGGCAAGCGACCTATGGAAAAGCAGTAACCGACTTTTCCGCAACCGCCAAACTGGTTACGGTCGTGTTGAACAGAAAGGGTCTTCTCAAGGAGGGCGCAGAACTCGATGCGCACTGCATCGCACTCATCATGGTATGCGTTAAGCTTTCCAGAGAGGCCAACTTGCACAAAGAAGACAACTGCATAGATGGAGCTGGCTACTTCGCATTGGCTATGGATGTAGTCAAGTGAGTGTCCCAAAGCTGTCCGTAGAACGCACGGCGCCGACCGTTGTCACCGTGACGATGGAACCAACGTCTCAAGGATGGGAGCAACTATTCCTATTCCGTTCGGACGCTCACCACGACAACCTACACTGCGATCATGCCATGGAGAAACGCCATCTTGATCTTGCGCTGGAGCGCGGCGCTGGCATCCTCGACTTCGGTGACTTGTTTTGCGCCATGCAAGGCAAGTGGGACAAGCGGGCTGACCAAGATCAGATGCGTCCTGAGTTGAATGGCAACAAGTACCTAGACCGCCTTGTGGACTACAACTCGAAGTTCTACGCTCCGTACGCGAAGAACTGGGTCTTGTTGAGCCCCGGAAATCACGAATCCAGCATCGTCCGCCACCATCAGACCGACTTGACAGAGCGGCTGCGTGAGCGCATGACGGCGAACGGAGCGCAGCACGTTGAAGTCGGCAGCTATGCCGGGTGGGTGCGCTTCCAGTTCAAGCGTGGTCGTCACAGCATCCGTAAGGTGCTGCGCTACACGCATGGATACGGCGGAGGGGGACCGGTTACTCGCGACGTTATTCAATCGGCTCGTCAAGCCGTTTACCTTGGTGGTGCGGATCTGGTCGTCTCAGGCCACACGCACGACGCATGGGAAATGCCGATCATGCGCGAGCGATTGGACCACCTTGGGCAGACCAAGCTAGAGGAGATGGTGTTCCTTAAGATCCCCGGTTACAAGGATGAGTTCAGCGGAGGAAACGGATGGGCTGTTGAGCGAGGTATGCCGCCTAAACCAAAAGGCGCATTCTGGGTGCGATTCATTTGGCGCCAGCACCGCGTTAACAAGATCATGCGTGAGACAATCGAGGTGGAGGTAACGCGAGCCAAATGAGAGTCGGACGAGCGTACGTCATTTTCTGGCTAGACCATCGTGATGGCGTGGACGCCGGTCATGCTTGGCATGAGCTCTCCAAGATTGACAGCCCATCCGTTATGCTTCGCTCTGTAGGTTACGTTGTAAAACTCACGCGCCGTGATGTCCTGATCGCTCATACCATGGACGACGAGCACTCCACCACGCCGTTCACTATCGTTCGCAGAGCGATCATCTCCTGCATGGAGATCAAACTCCCGGCTGCGCCGAAGGAGAAATGATGAACATTGCACCGCTCGCGGTTTGGAAGAAAATCGCCGTCTACTCGGTAGGATTCATTCTGTTTCTGTTTGTCGCGTCTTGGGTTGCCGGCCAATGCAAGCAGTGGTCGAAGCCGAAAGAGGTTCCGGCTAAGATGGATACCGGCGTCCCAACGGCGTCTCCTGTGAATACCGCTCCTACAGTTACGGAGTGCTTGCCGCTCGCTCGACCGGACCTAACCAAAGAAGAAGAGCTGGCCGTGCTTGCGAAGTACAGAATGAAGCAGCATACGACGCCCGTAGGCGTCCGATCATCGCAAACCCAGCCTCAGGTGTCGCCGTTGCCAGAAAATGCCCTAGATGACCTGCAAATAGCCACAGCGGATATGTCTAGAATCATTCCGATGGCGGAAACAACGTTCACTCACGAAGCGTCGGGTGTATCGGTCGATGTGCTTGCTTTTGTAGATGGGTTTGGTAGCCGCATTCAGCAGAAGGCGACATGGCATCCGTGGAAGCCGCCGATCACTATCACGCAGGATGGCGGCTGGTTTGCCAATGAAGCTAGGTGGGAGAAGTTCGTCATGCTTGGGTACGTCGGCATGGTCAATCGCAGCCTAGACGGTACTACTGAGACTGACGCCACGCCCGGCCTTGGCTTCGGGCTGGCCTACAAGTCGTGGAGGCTTAGTCATGCCACGCTCGAAGCGCGTACCATTGGTATGCTCACGATGGATGGCGACGGCGCGGCAATCGGCGGCTTGTCTGTCAGTTGGTAGGTGAATGGCGGAAGGGGAGTGACTCGAACACTCACGGCAGCTTTCGCCGCCGCACCGGTTAGCAACCGGCTTGACGCACCGAATGTCGGCCCTTCCATAAAGTTGGTCCCCCCGGCTAGATTCGAACTAGCACTGTACGCATTTTGAGTGCGTCGCCTCCTGCCGTTGGGCTACGAGGGGGAAGATGGTACCCGTGACTGGATTCGAACCAGCACTGTACTGCTTCTAAGGCAGTCGCCTCCTGCCAATTGGGCTACACGGGCAAATATGGCGGAAGAGTGAGGTATCGATCCCCATCGGTATTTCACGACCACTAGTTTTCAGGACTAGGTTCATGGCCACATGAATTACTCTTCCAAATCTGGAGTGCGACGAAGGAATCGAACCTTCGAAAGTCGGGTTTGCAATCCGACGCCTTACCATTCGGCCAGTCGCACATTAAGTCATGTCAAAGAACTATGGTGACGGATGATGGATTCGAACCACCGCGCTTTTTACGGATCTGATCTACAGTCAGATGCAATCGGCCTCTCTGCCAATCCGTCGAAACTCACTTTCTTGGTTTAGAGGAAGTTGTTCCCCATTTCTTCGTTCTGTATCTACGCTGAACTTCATTTACCGCTCGTCTGCATTCTTCGCACCTGCATCCAAGTTGATAGCTCCAACTTGTACCGTGCGCTTTTCTCGGTCGATGGAGACCGTGATGATGTTCTTCGCACATCGGTATGCACTTTGCTATCTCTGCTTCCCTTTTTTCTTTACCCCAAGTCCATATGCTGTGACTGACTTTTTGATTGGGATCTTTGTGGTGTAGGTGGATTTTATTGTACGTCCCACACACGCGGCACCCGCCGGAGTTCGCGATCCATTCGTCCCGTAACGCTCGTCGCTTCTCCTCCGCTCTTTTCCTTGATTCAGCATTGTGTCCCATCGCGTCTCCTGATAGATGGCCGGGAGTGAAGGATTCGAACCTTCGCGCCGGTTGCCCGGTGGGGATTCAAAGTCCCCCGCAATCGACCGCTCTGCCAACTCCCAACAAAACCTACAGCGCCAATTCGCCCCCTGTATCTGGCGCTACTGATGCTCAAGGTCGGCCTTGACCATTAAGGGAGCCACCAGTAATCAAATGGCCGGGGATGAAGGATTCGAACCTTCGTATCGGTTGCCCGATCTCGATTCAGAGTCGAGTGCAATTGGCCCCTCTGCCAATCCCCAGTAAATCAAAAGCCCCTCGACTATCGCTAGCGGAGGGGCTCGTCGTTGCTCGATGATGCTAGAGCTAGCGCGAGTCACCCCTATAGGATGACGAGAGCAAGCACTGGCTCAGTTGGCTGGTGCGCGGCGTGTTCACAGTCGTAATCTACCTTTCGATGCACGGTTTGTCAACAGCTAATTTCCGTGCGGCTCGTCTTCCCATGCCCACCAATAAACTAACTCAAAACAAGCCATTTGTATGAAGATATGGTACCCATACCTTTTGTCCCAAAAAACGGTGAAGTTGATTCCCCAGTTTCTTGGAGTTCGATACAGGTCGATGTTGAGAAAACTTGTTCCGAACTGCTTGTGAACTAGTTTCATTTCGTTCTCCTGTGGTTGGTGTCGCTGGCAGGACTTGAACCCGCAACAGACGGGGTAGAAACCCGCCGCTCTGTCCAGTTGAGCTACAGCGACAAGGTGTGGTCGGCGCGGGTGGAATTGAACCACCGACAGTCGGCTTATAAGGCCGAAGCTCTGACCACTGAGCTACGCGCCATGGAGTTGATGGACGGAATCGAACCGTCAACCTGCGACTTAGGAGATCGCCGCTCTGTCCGGTTGAGCTACATCAACGAAGTGTGGGGCCGAAATTCGGATTCGAACCGAAGACCCGCTGCTTACAAGGCAGCCGCTCTGGCCATCTGAGCTATTTCGGCAAGTTTGGTGTTCGCCGTAGGATTCGAACCTACATTTGTCTTGGTTCGTAGCCAAGTGCCATGTCCATTAGGCGAGGCGAACAAAAGTTTTACGCTAATCCAGCCATCAAGCTGCACCTGCTATTGCGTCAATCCCGCCGAGGCGACACGCTCCGGAACGCGCCCTTGGCCGAAGACCGACTAGCAGATGAAGCTCGATTGCGGGACTAGCAGATTTGGCTCACAGGGCAGGGATTGAACCTGCAACCACTCGATTAACAGTCGAGCGCTCTACCATTGAGCTACCCGTGAAAAGTTTGGTTCAGGCGGAGGGACTTGAACCCCCAACCAGCGGATTAAAAGTCCGCAGCTCTGCCATTGAGCTACACCTGAAAAGTTTGGCGGGACCGATGGGATTTGAACCCACGACGGCTTGCTTGACAAGCAAGTGCTCTACCAGACTGAGCTACGGACCCATAGTTGGTGTGGAGTGACGGGATCGAACCGCCGACGACCTGCTTGTAGGGCAGACACTCTACCGCTGAGTTAACTCCACGAATGCAAAGCGGCTCAACCTTGATTGAGCCCTCCGGTTTCACATCAACCGGGACGAAATGATGGTGGACGATGCCGGAATCAAACCGGCTGCAAATTCCTTGCAAAGGAATCTCGCTCTCTTAGCGTATCGCCCGAAGTTTGGTGGAAATGGGTGGGTTCGAACCACCGACCTATCGCTTAAGAGGCGAGAGCTCTACCGACTGAGCTACATTTCCGAAGTTTGGTTCAGGTAGATGGATTTGAACCACCAATCTCACGGTTATCAGCCGCGCGCTCTGACCAGTTGAGCTATACCTGAATAGATTGGTTGCTGGTGAGGGTATCGATCCCTCTACTACAGCTTATGAGGCTGTCGTGTTACCTTTACACCAACCAGCGAAAATCATGGCGAGCCGCCAAGGAATTGAACCTTGTCGTCACAGCTTTGGAGGCCGGACCGCTGCCTTAGCTTTGCGACTCGAAATTTGGAGCGAAAAAGGGGAGTCGAACCCCCAACCCCCGACTTGGAAGGACGGCGCTCTACCAGTTGAGCTATTTTCGCGTAAGTTTGGTGTGGGAAGATGGATTCGAACCACCGACTCGCATGGCTTCAACATGCAGCTCTACCAGACTGAGCTATCCCCACAAAGCTTTTGATGCTTTACGAATCGAACGGCTACTAAACGAACGGCTGGATTCGAACCAGCGTTTCCGACCACTCCCAATACGGGCCGGTGTCCTGCCGCTAGACGAGATTCGCCTTCATCGTTCGATTCGTACAACACCAAAAGCACAGCACAAAGGCGGCTTCGGAGAGGTCGGCTACGGGGTAAACGGCCCCCACGGCCTCATCCGTTGCTTCGGTCTGGATGTTAGCGCATCCATCACACCCCGAAGCCGCCTATGCAATTTGGAGCACCTAGCGGGATTCGAACCCGCGTCACCGCCTTGAGAGGGCAGTATCCTAACCGCTAGAAGATGGGCGCAATTCGATGGTACACCTAGCCGGATTCGAACCGGCGCCGCATGGCTTGAAAAGCCAGCATCCTAGACCGCTAGACGATAGGCGCATGGGGTGGCGGACGGGTATCGATCCCGCGTAACCGGCTTCACAGACCGGGGCTCTACCATTGAGCTACCGCCAACATACACACTGCGCGGATCTCGTTCCGCCAGCTCGGCAAAGCTTCGACGTATGGCGATAGCGATAAACGTACTCGGTTGACCGGCCAACCCGCTCGCTATCTTCGAGATGGAGTCATCAAGCCCCCATTGAAAGGAACTTCCGGTGGCCCTATGTAAAATTGGTACGGGTGGACGGACTCGAACCGCCAACATCTCGGTCCCAAACCGAGAACTCTGCCATTGAGCTACACCCGTAAATCATTCAGTTGTGAAAGAACCTAGTCATACTTCGAATAGAACCGCTTCAACCAGCTAGCGTGCCTATACCGATCTGCAAATACCGAGAGCAAACTATACAGCACAACGGCGACTAAAATCCAACCCCCAAACAAAAGAATTTTCACAACGAGGTAAGAATAGTGCTTGTCTCCAGCGTTCTGATTGTGGATAACCCACGCCAAATCAGCAAGATCCCGCATAACTTGGTGCCCATTTCCTTTTTCAATTTCGGAGATGGACGACCGTAAAGATTGCGATACGGCCATCAAATTCGTCAGTGCCGAGCGCGCTTTGCTGTAGTTCGCAATCGTGTCGTCAAGGACAAACAGGACGGCTTCTTTTTCTTTCCATCCTTTCGGATAGCTAGTTGGTGGTCCGCAAAACGGCGTTCTCGTTGAATACGTAGCGTCGAAACTGGCTACCATCGGCACGGTAGCGCGTTCTTTTGCCCCGTCCCGACTAGAATCTACATTAGATAGGAAATGACCGTAATTGTCAACTAGCGGAGATTGCCGCCATGGGTCGATTTCGTCGGGTTTCTCTTTTCTGTTCTTCGTCGACCGGAAGAAAAGCCCTACGTTTTCCTTCTTCACTTGAGGAAACGACCCCCAAGCGCCTACCGTTTCATCGAGCGATGAAACCAATGCCGCTTTGTTCAGACTGAAGCTGTGGTCCGTTGAGTCACAAACGGTGCGCGTACAAGTTTGCGGAGCTTTTGAAGTTCCGCATTCGTAAACTTCTACATGCGTGTTGTCGTGGCTGGAATGGCTCCAAGACGCATCGATGTGATTGCGTGACTTTGTGATTGCCGCAACGCTTCCGGCGAACGAGTACAGCCTATCTTTTGCCGAATCAATGGACTTTCCGAAGATTCCAAGGTACGGCCTCGTCCAGTCCGATCCGCCTTCGTTCGATAGCTTCCGTTCGTTGTAGTCGTTGCGCTCGATGAAATAGTGGAATTCGGCGGCAACCCACTTCACCGATATCTTGTCCCTTGCATACCGGTTCCAAGTATCGTTCAGATACTCTTCAAGGTTGTAGGAAGACAACGCCAATCCAACCATCGGATCGGGAAGTTTGGCGTCGTACCGCGTGTAGTCCACCCGCCTGTGGGTGTCTTTCCAGTCGATGTAGCAACTGGCCGGTGAGATCAGGATGAAACCGAGAAAAGCCGCCGAAGCTACGGCGGCTATCTTGATCTCTCGGTCACCCTTTGTGGCGATGCTCCTGATGCTTGGCCAGTCGAACTTGAACTTCTTAGCCGTTCCGCCAAATCGACTTTTCTGCCAGCGCTCGAATTTCTGCAAGTGTCGATCTCCTGATGAATTCACCGTCTTCCCACACAGGGGTCAGCAGCGACGCCGCTTCCTGTTCCGGTGTGGCGTCGCAAACTAGCACAGGCTGGTCGCCGTCACCAAGCAATACTGCCAACCTGCCTCGAGCGGACCACTTCTCGCCTCCGTCCGTGACCGGGCTCTTGTAGAGCGACATAGTTCCGTAGTCCTTGTTTTCGGTGTACGTGGCCTTCATGGCGAAGCCGAATGTATCTCGAGTCACGTATTCGTAGGTGAACGACCCAACGCCGAAAACGATGTTGTCCGACGCGAATCCGTTCGCCTGCAACCGCTCAAGGATCTCCGTCATGCGCTCCCTGTTGATGGAGTCTCCGTAGATAGCTCCGATGTGGGAATCGAGCGTCTTGTATCCGGTCAATTTTGTCGTTCCACCGAACGTATCCCACAGCAATTGCACGACACCACGCTTCGCTCGGTCATCCGTAGCTTCAGGATCACCGCAGATGATCTTCACCGGATCGCCGCTGTCTGGACGAATGACCAGCTTCCCGTTTCTAGCAAGAATCCTCGACCGAAGCATCGGAAGATACTCCGTCAACACCTTCCAAAGATCCCAAGTGTCGCTGACTACCGACAACACACCGCTCGGGTACAGACTCAGCAACCGATTTATGGTGCCGATCTCGTTGAACTTTCCTCCAGCGCACATGACCGAGTGCTCCGTGGCCGCAACGCTTCCGCCAATGAGTCCGGTCGCATGGTAATACTCACGAAGGAACTCGATAGCCGGAATGGTGTCGGTGCCCGTGAAGTACAGCAGGTGTCCTGCGCCCGACATCACGGCGTCCTCGGTTCCAGACATCCCTCGGAACGAGAAGTCGTGACCCTGCCACGGGATGAACTCCTTGCTACCGCCAGTTCTCCAAGCAGCCGCTTCTATGATCCTGCGGAGGTGCAGAGCTGTGGTTGCCGACGTACACGGCTTCCACAGGATGTTGCTCATCAACGTTTCGATGTAGTTGACGAGCCATGCGTGCTCCGGGTGTGTGTTTTCTACCGTCAGGGCCGGAACTCGCAACGGGACGTAGCTACCTTCAGGAAAGGCGCAGAAACGCAGCGGGAGGTAACCCAAGTCGTGCAGATTTTCGATGTGGTCCAGCGCGATTGGTTCCGTGCCAAGGCAATCCTTAATCATCTTGCTGTATTCGTCCACAACCCTAGTCTTCGACCTATGGAAGAACGTTTCATCCCAAACGTCGGTCAGATACTCCTTGAGGAAGTATTGAAGACCGAAAAAGATTATCCCGTTTGCTCCAGCTACCCTCGACCCTCTCGGCGTCAAGTTGGAGTAGACATTCGTGGTTCCTTCCGGATACTGCCAAACATGCCCGATCTTGTAAGCATCAATCAGTGTCAACGCATTCTTACGCATTCTCTAGGCTCCTTTCGATGGTGATTCGTTCAACAACTTCGATGATTCTTACTCTTTCGCCAAACCCAAAACGCATACCCATATGCGATGCGTTCGAGCAACTGTTTGTCATCAGCACTTCGTCATACAAGTTAAAGCATTCTGGTATGTTTGGATATCCACTAAGCACACCATGCGTACAAGTCAGTGTAAAGTTAGCATTCGGAAAGATAGATTCTAGCCGCTCACCGAGCAACTTGAACGTGTACCCTCCATCAATAATGTCATCGACTACCAATATCTCCAGTAGTTCATCAGACGGGAGTGCATTCAGGTTGTACGAAGTTATCTTCCCTGAAGACTGCTCCCTTGTCTTGGAGGCGCAAACAACAGGAACTCCGTACAATCCAGCTACTTCGTGCGCCCTGATTAGACTTCCAGCATCAGGGCTGACTACAAGATCGAACATATCAGGCAGCAACACGCTGGCTAGCGATCTGTGCTCAATGAACTTCCCGTAAGACTTCAAGATGGCCGTCGAATGGTTGTCCAGCAAGACAACCTTTTCGACGTTCGACTCCTGAAGCATGTTAAGGATGAACCCAGCCCCTCTGGACTGATCGCCTTCAACCGGCCCGTCTTTGTCCTGCCGCGAACATGGCAGGAACGGGATAACCGCCGTGCATCCAAACGGCGTATGACTTGCGGTGCTCATCCAAGAGCAAAAAGCAACGATGTCGTTGATACTTCCGTTCCACTGGAAGCCAATGACGCTGCCTTCCGGAATTTCGATTCCCGGCTTCCACGCCGGTTCACCGGACGGGTACTGCGTCATAAAGTTCCGTGCGATGATCTTGCCTTTGTGCGCGATGATGGGATTCATGCTTCTCCTTTCAGTTCGTATTCGTCGCAGATCACTTCGACTTTGCGCCCTTCGTGCCAGTACGTTATTTCGTACCTACACTTGTTTGGCCACGAAACGTACAGCAACGAGACATGACCAGTGATGTCTCCTACTCGGATTTTGTCTCCCGGAAGGAACTTGACGGTGAGTTGTGGCATCATCAATCCTTATATGGATCTTGGACATCCGCTCCCGCCATCACAACGATGAGCGGCTTGAGCGTAGTTACAACGTTGACGGTGCCGCCCTGCGACTTGAGCACATCACTCAGCCGCCGGTACGCCTGCGGTGACTCGTCCAGACCGCCGCCACGGAGAACGACGCCCTTCTTCTGGAGCCACTCGTCCATCTCGGACTGCTTGACCATTCCTTCGGTCTTTTGCTCTCCCGTCTTGCGGTTACGCTTGCCAGCCGCTTGAGTGCGCGACATGACACGGCCAGCACCGTGTACGGTGGAGTACAGTGACGTTTCCTGCTGCTCAGACCAGTAGCCTTCTTTGTCGTATTCCGGCAACGCTCCGCACAGAATCACGGCGTCGTCGCCCATCGAACCACCAACGAAGCCGTACTGACCCGGCCATGCTGGCGTCGCGCCCTTGCGAACGACGATCAGATTCTCACCGAAGTGAGTTTCGCGCCATGCGAAGTTGTGGTGGTTGTGTACCATGTACGTCTCTTGACCACCCATCAACTTCACAACCTTGCGCGTTACCCACTCGCGACCAGCGTATGCATACTCACCACACAACTCCATCAAATTCCAATAGTCGCGCCCCATGCCCGTCCGCAGGCTCAACAGCGCGTCGTGTTCCGAAACGCGAGCACCCCATTGCTCTCCAGCAGATAATGCCAAAAAGCCAGAGGCAACTGCGTGACCAAAGCCGCGAGAACCGAAGTGAACGCCTACCCAGATCCATCCGTCATGGCCAGCGAAGACATCGACATAGTGGTTGCCGCTTCCGACCGTACCCAACTGCTCGCGAGCTTTGCGTCGAAGCGCTTCGCGATGGATATCCTGAACGAGCAGCCACCGGTCATCTTCGAACAGCGGGTGATCGACCGGTGCGTCGTCAGAACTGTTTTTTCGACCAATTCCGAATGAGATCGAGTTTTGGATCTCGTCTGCCAGTTCTGTCAGACTTAATGCACAATCATCTTCGAACTCTTCCGCTGAGATGTCCGTTCGAATCGCGCAGTTCCCGCACGCGATATCGAATCCGACGCCTGCAACGCTGACGGCTTCATCGAACGCCGCTACGCTGCCAACTGGAGCGATGTAACCTAAATGGCCATCTGCCATTAGAGCCGCTCGCTTCGCTTTCTTCGCGTACTCGTCCATCTGTGCCAGCGTGTTCGGTTGGTGCTCACCTAGAACTAGCATTCGTTCTCCTTTTCGTCGTCGAAATTCACCCTTTTCACTTCTCCGATGCCTAGCACCGTGAAGTCGATTCCGCCTACCCCGTTCAACTGCGCCGACTGGTGATGGTGGCCGCAAACCCACTTTCTGGGCATGAACCGCTTGACTACTTCGTTCAAAAACATCGGAGTATTTTGTTTGATGACGCCTTCGACTCCAAGATGTCTGTACAAGAACGCTGGACAATCGTGAGCGACAACGAAATGAACATCCTCTTCTGGAATCGAAAGAACTCCATTCATCTGCATGAAGTTGAGTTCCTCGTCGACCCACCAATCGACATCTGGCGTTCTGTGCCTTTTATCGATGGACCAAGCTCCAGAAATATACAATACGTTGCCTTCCAATTTCCAGTCACCAATGTAGTTAGGATGCTCTCGGCAAAGTTCTGGATTGTCATGGTTTCCGCGAATGAAGCGGAAATCGTCGTTGAACTTTGGAGGCGTTTCGAACCCAATCCCAAGGTCGCCCACCTGGACGACTGTCCCCATGTTTTTAGGGATGAGCTCGTATTCTCCGTGTATATCTCCAAGAAAAAGCATTATCCACGCTTTACTTTTCGTGGGCGCTGAAACGGAGTCACTTGCGCCAGCCGCGCCGGAATACCGCGCTGCTTTCCCGTCGAGCAGGCGTGACACATGCCGTCTTCAGTCACGAACGATCCCTTTACTCGCTCGAAATACTTCACTTCGCACTTCGAGCACTGGTTGACCCGTGGCGGCTTGGGTGGCGGAAGACCAGCGCTTTGTCGCATGTAAAGCGGCAGAGGGTAATCTGCGAAATCGACTTCATACTTCGTTCCGAGAACCAAATTCCTCGCTTCTTTAAGTAGTTTTGTGAATGTCATTCTGTTCCTTTCGTGAGAGTGATCCATTGGTCAATGGCATTTTCGTCTGCGTTGCAATAGTCATTGGCGCAATCTGTAAAGTGCCCATACATCTTTTTGATTTCTTCAACCGGTATCGCTTTCAACCTTACGCGCAACTCTTCAATTTCATCCAGCGCATCGGCAAGTTCTCCCATGCAGTGCCCCATATTCGAGGTTGGAAGGTGTCTTCCGAATTCTTTGTGCTGCTCGTTGGTTAGATAACCGCGAGCCATCATCCAAAGCCGTATATCGTTGGCTGTGTATAGGCGCTTCACCCCTCCCCCTCCGGCAGCGGGATCGGCTCGATACCGAGGGCAGCGCGAAGTTGCACACCTTTCTCGAAGCTGGCCTGATTCCCTTGCCAGCCGTGAGCTACGGCCAAGCCGACAAGCCCCTGAAGTTCCGTCGCCAGAAGGGTGACGTACTCGTTCCATAGGGCATCCCGCGCCCGCAACTCCTCGATCTCCTCTGCGCGCTCTTTCGACTTGCCAGCAAACGACTTGGCAGTTTCGGTCATAGCCCACAACTCAGAGTCGCGGTGCGACAGTGTGTGTCGGAGATTCTCAATCTCCTTGTCGCGGGCGGTGGCGGCGGCGAGGTAGCCGTCCATGAAGCTCTCGGAATAGCAACCGGCCAGCACTGGGTTGTCCCCGTTCGTGATGGAGTCTTTCCGGTAGGCTTCTGCCGCCTCTCTCGCCTCCTCCTCCAGCGTCTTCGCGGTCATGGCTGCAAGCTCTCCAGCAATGCTCGACGCTCACGTTCCAACTGCGCCGTGTCGATCTCGAAGAATGCGTAAAGCTGCACCTTGAAGTTGTGTTCGCAGCGGACGGAGCCTTTTCTTTCAAGGTAATCAAGAGCTTCGAGCGTGGTGTTGAACTCTTTGCAGATTGCGGCCCACTTGTCCAGTTCGCTCATCTCACCCTCTCCCCTCCTTCGGCTCATCGTCAAGAAACCGCTCGAACTCGTCACCGGCAACGCAGTCACCAAGGATGTGGTGAGCCTTCTCGATCAACCGGATCGCCTCATCGTAGCGGGCGAGCTTCTCTCGGTGAGCATCCCACCGCACCCATTGGCCGTCGCTGCTCGGCTCCATAGATCCATCCATGTCCTTCTCGAATCTCATAACGCTCATCTCACCCTCTCCCCTCGCCCTTTTCGTGGGCGTCGAGTTCTGCTTCGGCTGCGTCAGCGTTTCGTAGAAGCAACTCGGACCATTCCGGAAACGACGGGCGAAGATGGTAGCCTGCGTCTCTCGCTCGCTTCACCAACTCCCGCACCTTCGGCAGCTTGACCCCC